>Ga0137302_10075_pt1 | contig 85529 bp, 77 predicted proteins | sample Ramsor2O_GlcNAcB_FD_97184 | JGI IMG/M metagenome (GOLD analysis project Ga0137302, IMG submission 97184) | Mouse cecal microbial communities from Vienna, Austria - N-Acetylglucosamine amended with D2O_GlcNAcB | ecosystem: Host-associated > Mammals > Digestive system > Large intestine > Cecum... | reverse complement strand
AACAACCCATTAAATGCACTTCCGTTGTTATTAGCCAATGATGTTGCTCCGTATAACAGTTCACTAAATCCGTGAGCCCCTTTGTTGGTCAACCATTCCAAAATATCGGGGTGCATCGCAAGCGCCATCGCCCCAAACAGCGTCAACAGAAGCGGCGTCAAAATGACTAAACTTGCCATTTTGATATCAAAGGCTTCGATTTTCTTGCCTAAATATTCTGGTGTGCGTCCAACAAGCAGTCCGGCAATGAACACTGCTAAAAGCAGAAATGCTAACATCCCATAAAGCCCGCTACCGACACCACCAAAAATGATTTCCCCTAGTTGCATGAGAAACATCGGCACTGCACCGCCTAATGGAGTGAAGCTATCCAACATCGCGTTGACCGATCCATTGGAAGCTGCCGTGGTACTGACTGCCCACAAACTTGACCAGCCAATCCCAAAGCGAATTTCTTTGCCTTCCATATTGGCTGAACCAACGACATCGTTGAAAATCGGTCCATAGTTTTCACTGATCAATACACCTAAAAAAGCGGCAAATAGGAAGAACAGCGAAACAAATAAAATCGTTCGTCCTTGTTTCCAGTCTTTTACCCAAAAGCCAAAAGCAAAAATCAGCGCAGCTGGTAAAAGGAGAATGGCTAAATTCTCGATAAAGTTTGAAAAAATCGTCGGATTCTCAAATGGATGGGCCGAATTGGCCCCAAAAAAGCCGCCACCGTTCGTCCCTAACTGTTTGATAGCCACCTGACTAGCAACAGGGCCAAGATATAACCAAAGATTTTCTCCTTCCAAACTGTTGTAGGCCATTCCGCTACTGAAGGTTTGAACGACTCCTTGAGAGATCAATAAAATCGCAATGATCGTGGACAGTGGTAATAGGATATACAATAATCCGCGAACCATGTCTTGCCAAAAATTGCCTAAATAGGATTCTTTTTTCTGAACCAATCCACGAATGAATGCACAAAGAACAGCCAATCCAACTGCCGCCGACAAAAAATTTTGGACAGTCAAACCAAAGACTTGTGTACTATTGGATAGTGCCAACTCGCCAGAATATGCTTGCCAGTTCGTATTAGTGATAAAGCTGACAGCTGTATTAAGTGCTAAATCAAAAGACAGATTATCAACCTTTGCTCCACCCGGCAGCCAACCTTGAACCATTAAAAGTACCGTCAAAAACAGCAGCGAACTGATTCCTAGCCCTAATACACTGATCAAATAACGTTTTGCGGACATTTTTCGCTGACTTTCAGAACCGATCAACCGATAGAAACCACGCTCGATCGGTTGGATAAAGCGGACGAAACGGGGCGTCTCCCCCGTCATGATCATCTTGATATAAAACCCTAAAGGGGCTGCTAAAATCAGTAATACAAAAAAGAAAAACAGCCCTTGAAAAACAAAGCTCATCATAACTCTTCCCCCTTGAACAGAAACCAAAATAGATAAAGCATCAATCCAAAACTCAAACATCCTAAAAGTAGTAACATCTTCTTCCTCTCCTTTGATCTTATCTTAAAAAAAATGTTGTAAAGATAGTATCAAGGTTCGCTGGATTTCTTTATATCTTCTTTATACGATGAGCTGTAACACAATCTGTCTGTTTACAGCGAATTAGCGGATTTATCTTCTTGCCCACCCTGTTATATTTGGTTATACTTGTCTCACTTAATCTAGAAAGGAGCAATCAATAATGCAGTTTACGATCTCGGGTCTGGTCTTAATCCCGTTATTTCTTGTTACTTGCTATTTGATTCTGCGTTACAATGCTGCTCAGCTTTCACTTTTTCAAAAAATAACGGTTGGAGCCTTTGTTTTCTATAGTTTTGCTGTCCTTTACTTGACTTTTTTCCCTTTTCAAATCCAAACAGGGGTCTATGCCAATCAATCCGATTGGCTTAGTCGCATCAACTTCTCCTTAGCAGCAGATCTTTCGATGCTCCCTAATCTCATTATGTTGACCCCATTAGCTGTTTTTTATTATCTGATGGTAAAAAAAACTTCTGCCTTACGAGCTGTTCTGCTAGGTTTTTTAGTCAGCTTTAGTATCGAAGTACTGCAGTTTTTAAGCAATTATTTCCTAGGCAGCTGGCGAGGGGCAGATGTCGTAGATTTGATTGCAAATACCGTTGGGGCATTACTTGGTTATTTACTCAGTCGCTTTCTTTTCACTGTGCTGCCTGAGCGATCCCTTCTTAGAAAATTTATGCTTCATTCCCCTAGTGAGTCGTAAATCAACTATCGGAGCAAGCAAAAAAGAGCCCGTCAAAAGGCTCTTTTTCGTATCTGTCTATTCGAAAAGAAAATCTTGCAGTTTTACTAGATGGGTATTGCTGTTGCCGGAAATCAAGCAGATCACTTTGTTTAGCGATTTGTTGAAACGATCGTGGCACCAAAAGGCATCAATGCTAGACCCGCTAGTTTCAGCGACTGTTTCGCAAAAGGAATCCCAATAATCGTAATCGTTAAGAGAATGGCACTCATCAGATGAGCGATTGCCAAAGGTATTCCTGAAAAAATCAGCCACAGGATATTCAATAGCAAAGAAACCCCTGAACCACTATAGACAACTTCTTTTCCAAAAGGAGCCAATGATAAAGAAGCGAATTTAAAACACTGCAAACCAATCGGGATACCGATGATCGTCACACACCACAGACAACCGGCCAAAAACCACGAAATTGCACCAAGCAATCCACCAAAAATCATCCAAATCAGGTTTCCTAAACAACTCATACTCATCACATTCCTTTCCTTTGAAAAAAGCGGCCATCATAGATGACGACCGCCTTGCATTATCCTTCGTTCGTTTTTGATTACATTCATTTAGCCAACTGCTTATTCGTTAGAATTTCCGCCAAATACACCCGTGATCGAAGACCAAAGTCCACTGAAGAAGTTTTTAACATTTTCCCATAGTCCTTTGGATTTTTCTTCAATTTGTTTGCGGGCTTCTGAAAGATCCAACTCTTTGACAAAATCTTCAAAAATATTTTTGTCTTTCATGTCGCTCATCAATGTTGTCAATTCAGTAACTTGATCCGAAGTCACGATTCCCTCTAAACCATTGTCTTTCAATGCTTTTTCAACAGTTGCTTGTATATCGGATTGGGTCAATTCTGAGCCATCAGCTGTTTGGGCAGCTAGCTCTGTTTTCGCTTGTTCTTGTGCAGCATTCAGAGCTTCATCAGAATAACCTTCTTTGTCTTTGTTTTCTTCTGTAATGGTTGATAAGACATCCATTTCATCTTGCGCAACACTGACACGATCTTGATTGATGATGCCGCCGGATTCTTCAACGATTTTGTAGACTCCTGCCAATGCCCCAGAACCGTCAATCGGTACAGCAGAAGCTACTGTTAGCTTAGCATCTGTGATCCCAGCAGTCAGTGCGGCATTTTGGTATTGTGCGGCAGTGATGCGGGTGATATTTTTAGGTGTCGCAATATCCACCGTGATTCCTTCGCCACTATCAAGGGTCTGCATGCGGACAGAACTATACACCGCCCAATCTTTAGTAAAGCCACCATCAGGGATATATTTCATTAAATCGGAACCTGAAGTCGTATAGATCGGTGTTTCTCCTTTGATCCCCAGTTGATCCAGGGTATAGTTTTCTTGCTCTTTTGTTAATGCATTACCGATGGCTACCGCATTGATCTGCAATTTTTCTTTGCTATCCGTTGTAGAAGTCGCAGTTTTTGAGCTTGCTGTCTCTGAAGCTGCCGAAGACGAGGTTTCGATCGTTTGTGAGATTGCTGAGCTCCCTTCACTTGAAGTTGATTCTTCAGCAAATGCTAATGGTGCGGCAACTAAAACTTGGCTAGAAACCAAGAGAGTGGCTAAAATCATTTGTTTTTTTCTGATATTTTTTTTCATAGTATCCTCCATCTAACTATTTTCCTGTTTCTATTATTGTACTATAAGAGATACGTTTCGACCTACGGCTAGGGTCGGATTTGAAGGAAAATTTATGATCTACTTGTTTAATGAATCGAAAGGAATGTTTTTTTATCAGAAAAAATAGCCGGTTGAAAGGGAATCGTACTATCCATTGAACAATACAGCAGGGTCTAAATTCTAGTCTACGTTATAAAAATTATTTTCTTGTTCACTTCAACTTTTTTCTTTAATTCATATTTACATTCAATATTCAGAAAATACTGGCATTATAGGTAAAAAGAACTAGATAGATTATTATTCGAACTAAACCTTACAAAGTGGCAAAATTTATTTTACTACAGATAAGCAACTGAAAAGAGAATAAATCTAGAACCTTAATATTCAAAAAGACTTTGACATAGGTCTGATACTACTTTATTTCATATTAATCGTAAATCGTACCGTCTTATTTATCCGTATATATCTTTTTTTGTAAATTCACTCTGCTCTTACTTAAATAGATTGTAAATTAATCCAAAACGAATACGAGAGTGGAGCAATAATCAGATTTTCTTTTGACTATTGCTCCACTCTGGTATTTTTTATTACTAATTAATATTTCTCTGAAATATGTTACTCAAAAAATTAGTAATCTAAGGCCTTATAATATCGACGGATATCTAAAGGATGCTTGCGAACATTTTCTAAATGCACACTTAGTCTCATAAATGCTGATCTCATTACAATTGGCGATAGTATCCATCTAAACTTGTCACTTATTCCTACAAGTTCAAAGTCTTTTGTGTCAAAAACTGTCACTTTATTACTTACTCGATGAACAAAATTTTCTACACGATCCATTTGACCACGTGTTTTATCTTCTCCTTTAAGTAAAACAACAGGGATTTCTCTATCTATTACTTCCAATGTGCCGTGGAAAAAATCTGCCGCAGAGATTGGTCTTGTTGGCATCCATTGCATTTCTTCCATTATGCACATACCATAGCATACTGCCCAAGACTCTAAATTTCCTGAGCCAATTAGATAAGTGAGTGGTTCGTTCCAATACTTTTCTGCGTAATTTTCCATTGATTTATCTGCTTTTTTATACACATTGACAATATTGGAAGGCATAGATTTTAATTCATCCATAAACTTCTCATACTCTTCAAATTGTCCAGCTTTGTTCATAAATCTTAATAGTACACTATACCACCAGTAGTATTCAGCTCCAAAAGTATTCGCTAAATAATCTACTTTTTCTGCTAAAGGTGTATTTAACTGCTCTACATATCCTATGACTCTAGCTCCAACTTCATGAGCGATATCAATTGCTTTTTCCACTTCCACTGTATGCCCTGACAATGAAGCTATTACAACAACCGAATCTTTCGTAAAATTAGCATTTCCTTCATAAACAAAGTCTTGTGCGTTTTCCAGATATATTGGCAGCTGGCATCCCAATTGTTTTACTGTATGAACTACTTGATCTGCATACAAATAAGTTCCACCAATTCCTAGCAGGAAAATATTCTTATATCCATTATCGACGATTTCATCAACAATCTTTTCAACTTTCTTTACAAGATCAACCCCATTTTGATGTTCTTGGTAAATTCTTTCTTCATTAAAATTTAACATTGTCTTACTCTCCTTAGTTTAAAATTCCAAATTGGGCACAAATGATCCCAAAAATAGCTGTTCCTATAATCATCCATAAAACGTTTACTTTTTTCTTCAACAAATAATAGTAAAATCCAGTAATTCCTAAACTTAGCATTCCTGGTAAAATTCCATCAAGAATTTCTTGAAATCTAGTGGCCGACTCACCCTCTCCAATAGTCAATGGGGTTTGCACAACAACTAATTCATTTGTCATACCTCCAATCACCATAACTCCTAAAATTGCTGCTGCGAGCATGAACTTACTCATTAAGCCACTTTTCTGAATTTTTTCTAAATAATTAGCTCCGAGTTCATAACCTTTGAATGAGCAGAAATAGCGCAAAATAAAAGCTGGTACATTAAATATGAGTAAAAACAAAATTGGGCCTAGGATATTTCCTTGAGCAGCTAAAGAAGCTCCAATGCCGACTGCTAGTATACGAAGGGTTCCTAACATAATCGAATCTCCAATACCACTTAGAGGTCCCATTAGAGCTGCTTTAACAGCATTAATCGATGATGTATCAAAATCAGGATTTGTAGCATTCATTTCTTCCATAGCTAATGTTACTCCGCCTACAAAAGGTGAGATATGCGAGGTGATATTGAAAAACTCTAGATGCCTTTTTAATGCTTGAGCTAAACCATCTTTATCATCCTTGTAGATTTTTCTTAAACCTGAACTGATCATGGAACAAAAACCCATATGCATTTGTCGCTCATAATGCCAAGAAAATTCCATTGATAAAGAACGCCAAAACATTTTTCTAAGGTCTTTTTTAGTAATTACTCTATTTGTTTCATTAGAAGTCATCATCAATATCCTCACTTCCTTCAGCAAAAGCTACATCTGAATTTTTGCTTGTTGTAAAATTGATTTTCACAAAAATTGTAATTAACCCTATAATAGCTATACCCACTACTGGAATCTGGAAATAAGCGGATAACACAAATCCTAGAAAAAAGAACGGAACTACTTCTTTATTCATAACCATTCTAGCTAACATAGCAAAACCAATAGCTGGAAGCATACCGGTGGCAATAGATAGACCATCTGTAATTACTGAAGGTATAGCATTCACTACAGCCTCCATTTTTGAACTACCTAAAGAAAAACCTAAAAAGGTAATAATAAACAAAACTGTACAAGTAATAAATCCAGTAATCATATGAATCGCAGTCACTTTTGAAGCCTCACCTTTTTCTGCATAGTTATCTGCAACTTTGGCCATAAAAGGACGAACTAAAGTAAAAATAAAGTTATCAACTACTTGTGCCAATAGTGCTATTGGAAATGCCATAGTAAAAGCAATATCTGCACCTTTACCAACTGTTATCGCAAAAGCTGTACCTAATACACCACCTACAATTACATTCGGCGGAATATAAGCACCTACAGAGACCTGCCCCAAAAATGCTAACTCAAGTGTAGCTCCAATTGTTATTCCTAGTTGTAAATCTCCTAAAACTAGCCCAACTAATGGTCCTAATACAATGGGGCGTTGAATCATGTTTGTCCCTGTTGCTAAATCACACTTCCCTATAAAAGCAATACACCCCAATAAAAAAGCTTGTAGCATAAGTTTATTCTCCTTTCTAATTTATATTTTTCAAAATTGATACTGCCCTTATCGCTTTTTCGCCTGGAACCATCCGAATCTCTACATTCACTCCTAATTTGTCTAATTCTTTTATTATTTCTATTTCTGCCATTGTTATATTTACAGACTTAGAAATATTTTGTGTTCCATTTGTTGCCTTGGTTCCACCTAGATTAATTTCTTTTATATTTGGACAATTTTTGGCTAAGTTAAATGCGTCTTTAATTGATTCCACAACAATAAAGAGCTTATATTTATCTGTTACACCACTGTTGATAGCGTTAATAGAATCCTCAATATTCTTAATAACTAACTTTACTCCTTGAGGTTTCGCTAACTTTATGGTGGTTTTTCTGAGGTCATTTGTCGGCACATCATCATTGGCGATCAAGATACAATCTGCCCCTAAACTTTGCGTCCAAGAAAATGCAACTTGTCCATGTAAGAGTCGGTGATCGACTCGTGTCAAAATAATCATGTCGTTCCTCCTAAAATTCTTCTTCTTCGATTTCTTTTGCTACACTCTCATTGCAGAACTGGATCATATCTTTCGAATTAGCCAACGTTTGGTGGATCGTTTCTGAGATGGCACCTCCTCCTTGAAGTTGTGTTGTCAATTCAATCAACAATGGCAAATTCAATCCTGCGATCAAGTAGAAATTCGGTTGTTGGATATAACGTAAAAATTCATTGTTCACACTGCCACCGAAAATATCTGTGATAACGATCATTTCGTGCTGTTTATAGGTTTCCATCAGTGTATCTATAGTTGCTGTTAGATCGAATGCTTCTTGAACATAACAATCAATGGCAATGACTGATTGTTTTTTTCCACAAATAAGTTCTAAAGAATGCAAGATTCCTGATGCAAATTTACCGTGTGATGCTAAAATAATGATTTGCTCCACTGCTTTCACCTCTCTTTGCGCCAAGTTACACTTTATTAAACGCAAAAAGCGTGCCAAAAAAAGTGGCACGCTTTCCTTATCGATTAAAAATCCGCTTCAACCATTGAAGAATCCGTGTTTCCAAATAAAACATCATAAATATAGCAAACTTCAGATTCTGGTATCGCGACACTGTAAACCTTTTCAATGACACTAAACGCCTTTTTGATCTCTTTCAGCTGTTTTTCATGACACTGAAGCAGTGTGTCGCTGGCATGATAATTCTCAATGGCTTCATTTCGAATCAGTCGTTCGATCAAACAACTTGTATGGACAAACAACGCAAGCTTGCGGTCATTAGTGATTCTTTGCTGCCATATACGTTCCAGATTCCCCACAAAGAATTCCATTTGAGAAATCACTTTCTCTGTATCTAGAATCGTCACAGATTGAATCACTCGATCCAGCGAAAAGTTTCTTACTAATTGATTGTTCACATAAGCAATCATCTCTTCATCCAATTCTTCTTTCAGCCAACTTAATAGCACTGCTGTACCTGCGCCAGAAATCAGTTCTTCTAAAGAAATAAAAGGAGCCAGCTCTTGACGAGGTTTGTTGGTTCCTACAACACCAACAATGTCATACGATGTCAAAGCCTGTTTGACATGTTCCCTATTTTCCAACTGATTGAACTCATAAGGGAGAATTCGAATCTGTAAATGATCTGGAATGCTCTTTTCTAATAAATTTGAGATTTGAACCGCAGTTCCAATCCCTGTTGAACACGTTGTGATGACAACTTTCTCTTTTTTCGTTTGCGGAAGAATAATCTCCCATTCATTTTGACTGTAGGTATTTACCCGTTCTGGAATTTCCCTCAGCGAAACATTTTGCTGGATACATTCCCCCACAGCGATGGCTACACTTGTCGTTACATTGTTCATCATGACGATTGGAACCGTCAATTCTGGAATATACTGATAGATTTCTTTCAATGAACCCATGTCGAACAAGACCACTAGTCCATTAGATACATCATTTTTTTGAATATATGCAGTGACCCTTTCTGCAATTTGCTTGGGCGTGACATCTAATGGCATATCGAAAGACTGAAAAACCGATTCATTCAACAAACGATTCGCTACATTCGCAATGCTGCTGGCAGTTGCGTAGCCATGAGCCACGATGATACTTCTCGGAAGCAATGAATCTTTGGTATACCCCATATCGTTGATATAGAGTGTAAAGATAATGCGGTCCATACTGGTTAGCTCGATATCCAATGCTTTTTGTACTAGCCCTAACAGATTTTCGGTGTAGCGATCACTTGTCGAATAATGCTTTTTAACGCTCTTCAGTAGGTTCTCTGTCAATAAAAGTTTGTCTTGATCATCCGGCAGCCACTCCACATTTCGCCGCAGCCATAAATAATAACTGATCGTATAAACCATGCTGCCGTTAAAGCTGATTTGGAAGGAATGTTCAATCTGTTCCATCATTCGCTGGACATGCTCGGTCACAAAAATCATCGTCCGCTGCTTTTGTTCTTGCTTATGATCAAACAATAAATTTTCGAATAGTCTTTCAATCACTTTAGAAATAGGATCAGCTGCAGCTGTAAAATCCTGTCCTGCCTGGACATAATTGAGCAGGATCTGTTCATATGTTTGAATGATCTTTTGTTGTTCTGGCTCACTTTCGGCAGTCAGCTGCTGGATTTGCGTTTGCCCATCGATAAGAATCGATTGCGTCGTCGCTGACTCATTGGGTTCATCTGTCAATTGCAGTAAATGTTCTGGTAAATGATAGACCGTGACTGCTATTTTTTTGGCTTTCCGCTTTAGACTAGCAGTATAGCTTTTGGCAGTAATAATCTTGATCGTACTTTTCAATTCACCGACATTCCCAGAAAAATGACTCGTCGTTAACATTTCGATCACTTGAGGTGAGAGTTCTAACGGCAAACCGATGCGCTTTTGCTCTTCAAAAAATGCTTGCAAGATCAGTTGCTTCCGTTCAGAAATCGTTCGTTCTTCCAAAGCAGGCAATGTCGCTTGGATCGGGATTCGCCGCAAAAAAGTTGTTAGAAAAGTTTGTTTCAAATCTTCTGTCGTTGCAAACACCAACCGACAATCCACCGTGATTGGTCGTCTTGTATCCCCCATTCGATAGATGACACCTTGATCCAGAAAAGTGAATAATTTTTCCTGTCCTTCAGCATTCAACCGATGAACTTCATCGAGAAACAAGACACCGCCATCTGCTGCTTCAAAAGCACCAGCACGATCTTCCTCTGCGCCGGTAAAAGCCCCTTTGACATGTCCAAATAAATTACTAGTCAATAGCTCTTGGTTGTTGGCGTACTGTGCGCAATTGATGGTGATCAAAGGCGCATCGACCTCCAATAATTCATTGGCCACACAATAGTGATGGAACATTTTTACCAGAAAACTCTTCCCCGTCCCACTTTCCCCCGTCAGTAAGAAGGGAAGCCCACCATTTGGATAGAAGGCGGCCATCTTGATCTGTTCAATGACTTCTGCCAGACTGCCTTTGCTGCCGATCACACTGGAAAAGAAATCTTCTTTTTGATCAAAAAAAGGTTTTTCCGCCGCAACAGCAGCCAGACTCTCGTATACGTTTTGTGTTAAGGGGTAGTTTTGGCTCTCAAATGCCTGCTTATGAAAAAAATAAACGGGTCGGGTCGCAATTTTCACTAAACGACCTTCTTCCGTTAGCTGATTCAAATAGTGACTGATCGTGTTTCTCTTGACTGAAAACTTCTCGGCAATATCTTTCGCTGTAAAGACATCGCTTACATTTTCTGCAGAGAAAAAAGCCGTCTGGTTTTGCAAGTAAGCAAGTAATTGTTCTTTCATCGCTGTTCTCCTTGTCCTCTTTCTCCGTTTATCATAGCTTACGATTCTTAAAAAGCCAAGAGGTGACAGAGGAAGTTGCTTGGAATGAATAATTTCGAGGATATTTCCCTCGACTATAGGTCATCTTGAAAAGAGTCCTTAGCATAAAATTTATGATCCAATAAAAATCACTCAAGGCAGTCACATTTTTTTTAGACCGTTCACAGATCTTGCCTTCCGCTAGAGACTCTTTTCATTTTCATAGATACCTCTACTTCTTGCAATCTAAAGTAGATCATCAAAGCTGACGGTTCCGCAACAAGTCCTCCCTTTTTATTCCTTTACAATACTCTCTACTTATTGCATTCTATTCCTTTCTTAAATCGTTACTTCCGTATGATCCCGGCTCAAGGTATATAGGCTGGTTTCGACTTTGAAGTAGTCTTCGACTAATTTTTTCAACTCAGCCATTGCGGCATCAGCCCGCAAATGTTGTTCTTCATTGATTGATTCAATGAACAATACTGCGTTGACGGTCTCTTCTTTTAACATCGTGCGTTGCGCTTCTCGCCAATTTAAACAGCGGCAGATGGCTCCTTGCTCGTCATAGTAAATCAATTCTCCTGCTAGTGCTGGCGCATCCGCCTCGGCGCCTAATGGGAAAAATGACTCCCCACCCTTGGCTAGTCCAAGGTGTAAATCACCTGCGATTGCAGCCAAATCTTCTCCACCTAAAGGCATCCCATACTTCATAGAGACACTATTGTAGAGATCTACTAATGGATTGATTGGAAAAAAAGTTCGATCTTGATTGACACGCTTCAACAATGCTTCTATGGAAGAACGGGCACCTTTTTTTGTTTTAAATTTTTGGAAAGCTTCCCGCCATTCTTGGACAACTGGATTTTCACTGAAGGTTGCATTCGTTAAGAATCGCTTAGCTTCGCGCTTACCGTTTTCCAGCAATTCCGTAAAATAACTTTCTTTTGCAGGATCTATTGAATTGTCGATCCCTTTCACAACGAGACAACTAATTTGTGCATGGGGAAAGATTTCCCAGAATGCTTGATCAATCACTATTTTCTTCATTACTTTCACACTCCAAATGTATTAATAAAAAAGCGGCAAAACAATATTTGCTAGTTCCGCCAATTGATTCCAAAAGTTGATCATTATTTAAACCTGTCCTTTTAAACTAGGGAAGGTTGATCACATTTTTGAAAAAGAAAACGATTTTCTATCCTACAGTGCCGATTTCTCTTGCTCTATCTAATTAGTAGTCTCTTTTTCCACCATTCTTTACAATCGCCCAATCCGATTCAATAGATTCTCTGATCTTTGAAAGTAAATTTGTCACCGTTTCTATTTCTGATGCGGATAGTTGAGTGGTAGCGATTTTGTTTGAGTATTCGTTTTCTCTTAAGATAAACTGCACAACATGCTTTCCTTTTTCAGTTGTGTATAAATGTTTGATTTTTTTATTGAACGGATCGGATTCTTTTAAAATGAATCCATTCTCTTCCAACTTTCGGACAGCTCTTGACAGCGTTGTCCGATCGACTTTAATCACCTCTGCTAATCGTTCAGGGATAATCCCCTCATTCTCAAAAATACGAACCAAATAAATATACTGCCCTTTGTTCAGCTTTAACTCTTTAAATTCAATATTGGCAATGGCATCAAGCATTCGGCTAATCGAACCAATTTCTCGTAAAATGTCATTCATTCTTCTTTCTCCTCTTCTATCATTATCCTACCTTTTTATTGTTGCAAATGCAACATTTTTTCGGAATAGAAAAGAGCGAAACCAATGTTTCACTCTTTTAAAAAATATTTTTATCACTTATACATTCTGTTGCTAGTTGATCACATTTCGCCAACCACATGACTAACAACAAAGATTGTTTCATTTGCTCATTGCTTGGAGGAAGAGAGCTAAACCATTGATCATTCACTAGAACCCGTCAGAGGTATCCTCTATCTAAAGACTAGCTGATTTTTTCCCTCAGTTCGTTTTGTCTGTTTTTCTGACACGTATTCTCTTTTATTCAAAAAAGAACTCTTTAGAATTGCTTCTTTTTCATAATCGAAATACTGATCCTCACAGAGAGTGCAAAAAGTAGCATAGCAATCACTAATGCAATAAGAAAGAGCATTCCCATGCTGACGATGGGCAATGTGTTCAATTGAGCAATCAGATCAACATTAAAGAAGAGCTTTGCCCCTTTTACAATCACAACACCAGCGACTATCAGAAGTCCAACAGCACCAATAATGGCAATTCTGCCCTTTTCGCCGCCAAACTTTAGTTGGAAGGGAATCATAATAGATTGGATGATGATCATAACAGGCAGAATCATTGCTGCAATCTCCCAGATCTCAGTGAGAGAAGTAGTATCTCTAACAACTGTTGCAATCAATCCTAAGAAAGTTGCCAAAAGCCATGAACTAAATCCCAGTAGAAATCCTAGACAATATTTTTCCAGCACATAGCCCACTCGAGTAATAGGTAAAGTGAATAAAAACGCATACCCATTGTCAAATTCATCATAGCTGATAGTGCTTAATGTGAATAAAGAAAGCGCAAAGGTTAAGAAACCTAGTGGGAATGATACATCCTCTGTAAACGAGATCATTCCTATTACAATCAAAAGAATAACCAAAAAGAAATTTTTTTGTGTGGCCATCAATTTAAAATCTTTTACCAACAAACCTGTCATTATTCACGCCCCCTTACCATCATCGTAATCACTTCATCAATTGATCCTTTTTCAATGACTATTTTAGGAAAATTCTCCATATAAAATTGTTTTTGATTCGTTAAACAACTATACCCATAGCTTTCTTCTTTGTATCGGAGAATAAATTGTTTATCCAGTTCTTTGTATTGCTCCGGATCAACTTTCAATAGTGCATAATCACTTAACAAGACATCGGTCTCTTCGTGTAAGATCATTCGTCCATCATGGATCATATAAAGATCATCACAAAGTGTTTCTAAATCACTAGAGATATGGGAACTGATCAAAATCGCACACTCTTCATCTTTTTCCATGAACTCTCTCAACATCAAAAGTAATTCATCTCTGGCAATCACATCCAAGCCAGCTGTCGGCTCATCTAAAAGCAACAATTTAGCGTGATGCGATATAGCTACTAATACTTTTAGTTTTGCTTTCATCCCTGTTGAAAAATCGTTGAGTCTTTTATCCACTGGTAGTTGGAATCGCTGAATTTGTTCGGTAAAAAAGTCTTCGTCAAATTCGCTATACATTGTCCGTAAAATCGGAACAATATCTTTAATCCTTAAATAGCCGCTGAAGCCAGAATCGGATAAAACAACACCTAACTTTTCCTTCTCTTTTGGGGTGAGTTCTTTACTATCCTTGCCTAAAAGTGTGATCTTCCCACTGTCAAAAGGAATTAAACCAAGAGCTGCTTTAAACGTAGTACTTTTACCTGCTCCATTTTGACCAATCAATCCTGTGATAGTACCTTTTTGAACTTCTAATGAACAATCAAGAGAAAAATTATCATACTGCTTTTTTAGATGCTCAATTTTCAACATGTTTCAACCCTCCAATATCAATTCAAACAAACTTTTTATCTCTTCATCACTAATCCCGCAACGTCGCCCTTTTAGAATTGCTTGTTCCAAGTCTTGTTCCAGCTCCTTTTTTTGCTCTTCCAATAAAAGCTCTGTATTGGTAGCAGCTACATAAGTTCCTTTCCCGTGAACCGTTACTGTAAAACCTTCAGATTCTAACGTATCATAGGCTTTTTTGACCGTTAAAGCACTGATCTTTAATTCTTTTGACAGTGTGCGGACAGATGGCAACGGATCATTCTCATTCAGCTCCCCATTTCGAATATGCCCTTTGATTTGATCGACAATCTGCTCATAAATCGGCACCATTAAGGAAGTATTAATAATCAATCTCACATTTTCTTCCCCCTTCTCGTTACAAACAGTATATAACAGTACACAACTGTTATCAAGTGTTATATACTGTTTATTAAAAAATTTTTGAGTTTTTACTGAACATAAAAAAAAAAGCTAGGCAAAAGCCTAGCTGAGAACACGATTTAATCGTGAAAGATAGATAGTTATTTCATGCGTATGATAATTGTCCCACCTATAACACTCACAATCATTATGCCGAGGACAAGCATCCAACTCGCCTTCTCATCATTTGTCTGTGGAAGTTTTTTATCATTCGTTTTATTTGAAGCGTTTAAGGCAGCAGAGTGACTTGATTCTGATTGATTGTTCTGAGTCCCTAACATGGACGAATCAGTTGTGTTTGGTTCTGTCGTACTTGGTTCCGTTACGCTTGGTTCTGTGACACTTGGCTCTGTCGTACTTGGCTCCGTTACGCTTGGTTCGGTAACACTTGGCTCTGTCGTACTTGGTTCCGTTGTGCTTGGCTCGGTGGTGCTTGGCTCTGTTACGCTTGGTTCGGTGACACTTGGCTCTGTCGTGCTTGGCTCTGTCGTACTTGGTTCCGTTGTGCTTGGCTCTGTCGTACTTGGCTCCGTTACGCTTGGTTCTGTGACACTTGGCTCTGTCGTACTTGATGTTTCTTTTTTAGTATTGGTAATAATGATGGTACCACCCTCATTGGTTACCGCACTTTCAAAGTCATCTGGAACATTGACTTCTTCGACAGTGTAAAAGAAATCTTCCCCTTGGTTATTGTACTTTGGTAATACTACATTTTGGCCTTCAACTGGGACTTTTGTGCGTATTCCTTGATAGCCCTCGCCTTTAGTCAAGGTTAAACTATCTGACGTTTGCCAACTTTCAGCACTAACGGTGGTTGTTCTTTTGACTTGGTATTCGATCTGATCAGGAATCTCAGCATCTGGAACATTGATCCACTTCTTCATAATTTTCAATTCTACGACAGGTGCCTTGATGGATGGAATAGGAAAATCTAAATATTCACCATCACTTCCTGTTGTTAATGTCGTGCGTCCATTACACAAGACCCATGTTTCTCCTTGAAACTCAGCGGATTCTGTATTTATTCGAACCTGATAAGTTAGGGTAAGTTTTTCATTTTCACCTAACGCGATGTTGCTGATAGAGATGGTTTGATTAGCTTCAGTTACTTGAACTGCTGCAACAATTTCAGGAGCTTGGATCCATGCTCCTTGATCATTTTTGCGCCACCCGACCAATTGATAATGGCTATTATCAAACGTACCGGCTCCTTGTAAAAGGATTCCTTCCCCCATAGGGTCTGTGATCGTTCCATTGGGAATCGTTTTATCAATGTGGTTCGCAATTTCTTTCAATGCTGAACCAAGACCGCTAAGGTTTTCGTCCGTCGTCAAATAATTAGCCGGTGCAGTAGCAAGATTACGGGCAATGTATTCACCCCTTGCCGAAGGTGCCGTTGCCACTGAATAAACCGCAAAGTTCGATTCCTTGATGTCAACGATCGTTCCCAATGTTTCATCAGTCACCACTTGACTGCTGACTGGAACTGCTAAACTATCTGTTGAAGTCTTACTTGTTGTATGGTATTGAGGATTAGCTGTTTGGAAAGCTTTGGTATAGCTGCTAGTATGATAGCCATTATAATCATCGATCTTTCCTGTATTGGGATACACAGTTGCATTTTCAGCAGGTAAATAGCTGCGATTGGCACTATCATCGCCAATATGGATAAACATCTTTTCAGCTTCAGGTCGACTTTGTTCAAGGAGCAGACGTTGTCCCTCCATCAAGCCTTTTTGCATAAATGTTCCTGAGTGTGATTCCGCCGTATGCTGTAAAAAATTTTGCAGATAATCGATGTCTGTGGAGAAGCCATTCGTAGAATAAGTTGTTCGGTTATAGGCAACAATTCCGATACGAATAGAGCCGTTTGACAGGGAATCTCCTAATTCCTCACCAAATTGTTGCAGCCCTTTTAAGGCGTTGGTTAATTTCTCTCCTTTCATAGAGGAGGAGTAATCAATCACAAGGACAAGATCAACTGGATTATCTACTTGATTCCCTTTCACATCTAAAGTAACGTCAAAGAGACCTTGCTGCCCGGCTACCTCTTTGACACTCTTCTTTACATAAGCTTCATCATGATAGTTCACATAGTTTTCACTATCAAAATCGACACCTGGTGCATTGCCGTAGTCATAATTATAGGTATCCCCTTGTTCGACACCATCAGTAATATATTGTCCAGATTGGTTGGCTTGATAATCAAAATCATAAGTAGCAGCACTTGCCTGTATACCAATAAAAATGACCATTGATCCAATAATCATTAGTAAAAAAGCAATTGTTTTACCTGATCTTTTTTTGTTAACTTGCATTTCTTACACTCCTTTATTTCATGTCCACTCATTTAATGGGAGAATCATCGTTTAACTGTGAACGAAATTTGCCAATCCAAATTGTAGTTTGTTTCGGCTAATAAAAGAGGCAAAAAAATGCAAATTTCAAACACAAAAAAATATCCTTTTTTGTGCTATGATAAAAGAAAATTGATACAAAAAATTACTAGATCGGAGGCAAATCGATGGAACGATTCCATACATTTTTTGGGAGTGGCCTCAAAAAAGACGTTGAGTTACTGCGCTTTTTGTATTTGCAAAAACGCTTTGTCCCTATAGAAGAAATCAGTCAAACATTAGGTCTCGATCGTCGTTCTGTTCAAAAGAGCTTTGACTCATTGACCAAACAGCTGGCAAACAATCAAGCAGAAAAAAACGAGATTCTAATTGCCAAACACGGATCCGGGTATAAATTCAGCGGCACCAAAACAGACTATAAACGATTGACGAGTCAGCTTTTAGCATCCAATCCTTTTTTTCAACTACTTAAAACCCTGCTGCTGCAAAATGAAATCAATTTGATCCAATTTGCTGCTAACAATTTTTTCTCTGAATCGACTGTTCGTAAAAGAATTTATGAATTAGAAAACGCATTGACTCCTATTGGCTTTTCTTTGCGAAAACAAAAAGGCATGGTTCGATTAATTGGCGACGAAGCACGTATCAGATATTTTATGGTCGCCTTCTTTTGGCGGACATTCTCTGGGTTGCATTGGCCGTTCAAGGGACTCTCACAAAAAAAATGTGAAACGATCGCTCAAGACTTCTATCAAAATAACCAGATTCCTTTCAATAAAATCGAATTAAGAATGACGACGTATATTCTAGCCGTCACTATTTTACGTTTTCGCAAAGGGCAGTCGATCCCAACGGATTCATTGGAGATGGCACCTTTTCTCGCAGATGAAGACTTGCAATTGTTTCAACAACTGACTGATCAGAATACGCCCATATTCAATCACTTAGCAGAAGAATTATCCGAACACTTCTTTCTACCAGAAAACGAACGCCGTTTTTGTTTTCTTTGGCTGCAATCCAATCTTGACCGTACATTTAAGGAATCTCAGCTAGAGACTTATTTTTCGTCGAATGAGGCGGAGAAGCCCCCTACTGCCATTCAAGAAGTGATTGCTTCAATGGCCTCACATCATGAGAGAAAAACATTCCCATCCTCTCAGAAAAATCTGATGTTGAACACCATTTTAAATGGCATTCTCTCCATTGCGCTTTTTGGAAAAACCGATCATACGTTGGCAGGCTATGACACCGTCCAATTTCTCGCAGAACATTTCCCAGAATTGCGGATGCAGTCAGAAAAACTTTTAGAACAGACAAGCTTGTATCATGATGAACCACTCAATCGCAAAGGACTTGCATTGCATGTCGCAACGGCTTGGACGCAAGTGATATCACCCGCTGCGTTTCAGAAACAAATCAGAATCAAACTCGAAACGGATTTACCTTTAGCCGTTTCACTGACAATAAAAAAACTGATCAAAATGCCTTTCCAAGGCTTTTATAATATTGATATTCGCGAACACTTTGACCAAGAGGCATATGATCTTTGCTTAAGTACCACACCGTTGACTGAAACTTTTGAAAAAGTCCCTGTATTACTGATCAATGCCCAGGTCACACTACCTGATTTGTTGGCGATCCATCAAGCCCTCGAGGAGCTGACCCAGCAAAATCGTCCGCACCATTGAAACTTAAGCATGCAGTTAGTCATTGAGAAAAATAGGATATCCTGCTCCCCCCCTTCTTGCTACCGCATTCGTTAGTTCCAGTTGGTGATTGTTACAGGAAGACGATAAGCTCTTATCTGATGCTGACAAACAATCGTATAAGCAATCTGTCACTATTCCAAATTGGCTGACAGATTGTTTTTTTACTATTATTCGGATGGTCTTGATAGATAATATACAGTCAAAGTATTTATTTCACTACAATTTCTTTTCAAGCAGTGCTTCTCTGAATAGCTTCACACCTTCGAAAAATCGGCTCTCAACCTGCTTTCATTCTCATAAATACTTTTCTGATTAATCTTTTGAAGAATCAACCGATTCTTATTATTAGTGACACTTAGCAGCAAAGAAAGAATAAGGAGGTTGATACTAAGAAATGTTTCTATAATTGAAAGTTGATTGTTGAGTTAGTTGGTTTGGCCATTTGTTGACTGCTTCAATGTTTTGGATAGAGCCAGTCAATGAAAAGGCAAAATGATAACGCACATTTTTTGCCTGAATCAACAGATGATTGCCACTCCTCCCAACTATTCAAACCTGATGAAATTCAGTAACGCGCTACCCTCGTTTTTATTATTTCTATATGTAAGGAGAACAGATGAGTGTCCAGAATCGATGATTATTTAAAACAACAAATGCAGCAATCCACAAAGCAAACCGTGGAAAAAGATATTTTTTTAGGCCACTCCCCTAACGAAATCATCTACTTCATCACAATCCATGAATTATTAAGATCCCCTGATCAGTTATGTCATAAACTAAAAGACCAAATTTCGGAGAGGGACGCAAAGGTCGTGATCAATGGAAATATCTACGATCATGCCCTTATCAAAGTGCTAAAAGCGGTCATCGAACTGAAGGCGGATTATTCAGTCATCGTCCGCGATGGCTTTAGAGAATATAACAAAAATCTTCGCAGTAGTGAACAAGTTGGTTTGCTCGTTGTCAAGTCAGCTAAATAAAAAACTGCTGCCTCTCAAAAACAGAGGTAGCAGTTTTTTCGTCTTTCCATCAAACGATAACTACGATTGATTGCTCGTTGCTTCATTTATTATTTCAAAGATTGCTTTCTTTCCGATTATGTTGACGATAAAAGCTGAAAAAAATGATTGCATATAACACCGCTGTAAAACCAGTGACGGCAATCGAATTTGTGATCAAAATCCCCAGAAACAGCAAGACGAGAGAAACAATCGCCAAACTTAAATAACCTTTACGAAAAAGATTCTTTTGCTTAATGGCTAAGACAAAAGCGGCCAGACTGATCAATAGCCAGATCAAAAGAACAGTGTAGGAAAGAGATCCAGCTAAATAGCCAAACAATTTGTCTCCTAAAAAATAGGAAAGCACAACACCTAAGTATAACGTTCCACTACAAAACATGATTGCTCGTTGCGGGACACTATTTTTATTTAAAGCAATAAATTTATGCTTAGCATTGCCATTGTTGCTCAGTCGGAAATACAGGATTCGCGAAGACGCATAGATTCCTGAATTGATCGAAGAAAATAAAGCCAGAATGATTACCAAATTCACGATGTCCGACGCGAAAGGCAAATGGATCTTTTGAAAGACCATCACGAATGGACTCACATTCGGATCCGCTAACTGATTCCACGGGTAGATGATCAGTAATAGAAACAGCGGAATAATATAAAAAGCTGTGATACGTGTCATGACCCCTCTGATCGCTTTAGGAATCGCTTTTTTTGGATTTTCTGCTTCACTGATCGTGATTGCCACCAATTCTGAGCCACCATAGGAATAAATAACTACTAGCAATGAGTTGATAAATCCTTGAATCCCATGAGGGGCAAAACCACCATGGTCAGTGATTTGACTAAAGGTCGGCAAGAAGCCAATGTCAAGTAGTTGTGTGCCGACTAAATAGATGCCAATAATGATCAACGCAATCACTACACTGATTTTTGCCCAAGAGAGCCAGTATTCTGTTTCTGCAAACAAACGTACAGAGAAAAGATTAATGGCTGTTGTTAAAAGGGCCAAAATCAAAACAAAGACCCACGCCGGAATATTGGGAAACCAAAGCTGCAAAAAGCTGGCAGCTGCTACCGCTTCGGCAATGATATTGATCATCCACATCGACCAGTAAAGCCAATCGATAAAATCAGCCGTATGCACCCCCAGATAAGGTTGGACCAACCCAGAAAGACCATGTTGCTTTTGATCTTCTAGAACCAGCTTTCCAAGTCCTGTCATCACCATAAATAAAATAAGACCACAAAAAATAAAGGCGAGTAATACCGAAGGACCGGCCAAGTCGATCGCTTCTCCGCTTCCTTTGAAGAGGCCAGCACCAATTGCTCCGCCAAGAGCCAACATAGTAATGTGGCGAGTTTTCATTTGTCTTTTTAATTGATTTTCTTCGTTCATAAGATCCTCCTTGTTTCTCCGATAGGCATAAATGAAATCAATCAAAAAAATCATCATTTCTTATAACTGGTTTCAAAAAAATAACGGAGCTAAGCTCCTTGCCCAGATCATACACAGTTAAATAACCTATTGCAACTAAAAATTGAAAAAATAATCTATTTTTTCTGAAAATTCTACCATATTTTAATCTTTTTCAGTTCCTTCAAAGAAACGTTCTTATTCTATCAAAAGGGTGACAATCCGTTAACAAACAAAACACGTTTTTCCACTTCAATAAAAGCAGAAAAACGTGTTTCAACGGCTAGAAAGTAGCTGGCTTTTTGGCCAAATTAGCCAAAGCAGCTTTACAGCGTTTCAATCAAATCCAGTGGATGCTCAATGAAAAAGTCCGGCCTAGCGGCTAATAAGGCTTCTTTCGTATGGCTTCCCCAAGCAACAGCAACAGTGCCTACACCGGCTGCCTGCCCCATCTCGATATCAAAGGTCGCATCACCAATCATCCTCACCTCATCTTTTTGCAACCCATGATTTTTCAAAATTATGGTTATCCCTTCAGGATGCGGCTTATAATGCGTCACTTTATCCGATCCGATCGTCTCTGTAAAAAAAGCAGCAATGCCTAATCCCTTCAGATTTCGATTCAATATATCGGTTTTCTTACTGGAAACCACAAAACATTTGATGCCTTGCTCTTTAAGAATTGCCAGTAATTCAGGGATGCCATCGAACACCTTAAGCGACTTTTCTTCAAAAAATTGATAATGGCTTCGAAAAATAGTGAGAAGTTCCATTAATTTCTCTTCGGATAACTGCCTGTTCGCCATCTCTAGAAATGATTTTTCAATAGGAATCCCCATGTAGTATTCGATCGTTTTTTCATCAGGAATCATTAGACCTATGTCACTAAATGCTTTTTGCGTCGCCAATATCCCACATTCTCTAGAGTCACCTAGTGTCCCATCAAAGTCAAAAATCAATCCCTTAGTTCTCATTCCATCCTCCCCCTTCATGATCAAAAAGTTTTATTCATCGTATCCTATTCTTTAATAGAAAACAATCATTGATTTTTTCCTCGTCAGAAGCTATTGATCACCACAAGCAGATCCTAGCGCTACGTATCGCTCATATCTTTTAAAAAAAGAGGAAATGGACTCTTTTTTCAAAAAAACAAAAATAACTGTTGACCTTAGAACGACTCTAACCTTTATGCTAAGGGTGTAAAGAATATGGAGGGAAAAAAATGAAACATTGGCATAATTTAGAAATCGACGCAGTACAATCAGAAACCAGTACCGAACTTATCACTTCGGAAACGCGTACAAGTTATCAGGAAAAGTATGGAAAAAACTTACTTACTGAATCAGAAAAAACACCAGAATGGAAAAAATTCTTTTCTTATTTCCATGATGCTCTGATGTATGTCTTGATCGGTGCTGCTGTTTTGAAATTTATTACAGGTAGTTTTGTTGAAGGAGCAATCGTTTTATTAGTCGTTATCCTCAATGCCATGATTGGTTATTATCAAGAACGAAAAGCTGACGAATCGCTATCAAGCATCACAAAGCTTCTCAGTTCAAAAGCAACTATCGAATCGATAGAGGGAAGACTGTCTATTGATGCAGAAGAGCTAGTTCCTGGCGACCGTGTCTATTTGGCACCAGGTGATATTATCCCTGCTGATCTGCGAATCGAATCAGTCAATGAATTGAAGATCGATGAGTCGATTTTGACAGGGGAGCCTGATGCAGTCGTGAAGACCGTCACTCGCTTAGATGAGCAGACAGCTTTAGCCGATCGAACCAATATGGCTTACTCTGGAACGCAAGTCCAATCAGGTACAGGGAAAGGCATCGTCGTCGCAATTGGTTCCGAGACTGAGATTGGCAAAATCAACCAATCTCTTTCATCGATCGAAGTCAAAGAAACGCCTTTATTGAAAAAGGTCAATGAAATGAATCATTCAATCTTTAAAGGTATTGGACTATTCATTCTTTTACTTGGACTGATCAGTTATTTCGTTTACGGGATGAGCATGATGTATATCGTCTCTGCGATCATTGCGCTGATCGTTTCCTCTATCCCAGAAGGATTGCCATCAATCTTGACGATTATTCTATCTTCTGGGGTAAAAAATATGTCTCAGCAAAATGCGATCGTGAAAGGATTGCCTACGGTAGAAACCCTTGGATCAATGACAGTGATTTGTTCGGATAAGACTGGTACTTTAACAAAAAACGACATGACGTTAACTACTTTGTTTACAAACAATCAGGTAACTGATGTGTTGAAGACAAACCAGGAAGATTACCCGGAGAATGAACTGCTCGCAGAGATCATGCAAAATTGTCAAGAAACGCAAAGCTTTGAGGATGTTCATTGTCCAGTTACAGGAAATGCCACAGAGTTAGCCTTGTTAAAGTGGACGAATCGGATCGGTGCCCAACGAATAGAAAGTGTAGAGACGTTGCCCTTTGATTCAAAATACAAATATATGGCTACAAGTCATAGAATAAATGGCAAGAAACGTATTTTTGTCAAAGGCGCACCGGATGTCATTATGACCAAAGTTTCCGCAGCTCATATCGATGGAACTATGCAAAAATTTGATCGCCTGCAGTGGGAACAAGTCAACTCATCTTTTGCTTCTGAAGGTCAGCGAGTGATCGCTTTTGCCTACAAAGATGTAGCAAACGATACCCTATTAACCCATGACGAAATAAATGATCTAGTTATGACCGGATTAGCAGGTATTATTGATCCGCCGAAAGAATCCGCGATCGAGGCTGTCGCAGACTGTAAAAAAGCGGGTGTCAGAGTAGTAATGATTACCGGAGACCACCCTACAACAGCCAAAGCGATCGCCCAGCAACTAGGAATCAATCATGCTGATCGGGCAATTACTGGTACTGAATTGGATCGTTTGTCAGCAGAAGAATGGCAAACCGTTGTGAAAAACACCAATATTTTTGCCCGGACTACACCAGAACACAAACTTCAAATCGTGACTTTCCTGCAAGAACAAGGTGAGATCGTAGGAATGACGGGCGATGGCGTAAATGATGCACCCGCACTTAGAAAAGCCGATGTCGGCATTGCTATGGGGATCAAAGGGAGCGACGTAAGCAAACAAGCGGCAGACATGATTCTGATCGATGATAATTTTGCGACGATTGCCAAAGCTATTAGAGAAGGTCGCAGAATTTTTGACAATCTAAAAAAGACGATCCTCTTCTATTTACCAACTTGTTTGGCGCAAGGTCTATTGCTGATCGTCTCCATGCTGGGAAACATGCCTTTGCCATTGACCACTGTTCAAATTCTCTGGCTTAATCTTGTCGCATCCATCACACTTTCTTATGCGCTAGGCTTTGAACCCGCGCACAAAATGATCATGAACCGTGCACCTCGAGACATGAATGAGAAAATCATTTCCAAATATACGTTGTTTCGAATCCTATACGTGGGTATCCTATTGACCTTTTTTGGCTTCCTTACCATGAATTTATTTAGTGATGAAGCGACAAGACAGACCGTCCTCATCAATGCGATCGTTTTTGGTCAAGCATTTTACATGCTCAATTGTCGTGAGATCACTAGCTTTGCCTTCAGTAATAAAATCAAGCAAAATAAAGCCCTGATCTATTCGTTGTCAGTGATGGCTCTATTACAATTAGCGATGGTTTATTTCCCGCCGCTGCAGAGAATCGTCCAAACAACTTCATTAAGCTTGAACAATATGCTGATAAGCATTCTTCCTGCTTTACTACTATTTCTATTAGTAGAGTCGGAAAAGCACATTACACGTGTGATTCTGAATGAAAGTTTTTCTGAACAGTTCAATTCATTCGAATAATAAGCAATAGCAAACTTTCCTCAGATAAATGCGCCTTTTACTAGTCTTGATACTATTGAACGTATCACTAGTTCAATAGTATTTAGACATTTAGGGAAGAAACGACGATTACGTTCGAAGGATGAGTAAAAAGTGGGACTGTGCCATAAGTCATCATCCAACAAGCTAAACCGAATAATAGTCTGTTGCTAGGCTTGATTCCTCTGACTTTTGCGACGAGGAGTCCCTGCACCGCAGGAGCAATAATCATTAATGTTCGGATAGTGTTGCTTGTAGGAGACTTATGGCACAGTCCCGTCTTCTTTATTTTGTTACAAACTCTTGTTGCAAAGCTTTTAATAAATACTTTTTCTGATCAGCTCACCGTTTTTCCACTGCATCTCAACGGTCTGATTCCCTTTGATTTTCAGCCCTTTGACAAAACCATCTTTCAATTCGGCTGGTAAGGACGGCAACCATTTAACATGTCCGTTGCGATCTTGGATAAACAGATTGGCGATCCCAGCAGCCACGCCAAAGTTACCGTCAATCTGGAATGGAGGATGTTTGCTCCAAAGATTACTATACGAAGCTTCTAAAATAGCATGCTGAATATGTTGATAGGCTTGCTGTGAATCTCCTAGGATAGCAAATAAATTGATTAACCAAGCATTACTCCATCCGGTATGTCCGCCACCATTTTTTAATCGCAGAGAAATTGACTTTCTCACTGCATTTAAAAGCTCCTCTGTTCTATAAAGTTCACCAGGGTATGCGCCATAAAGATGGGAAACGTGGCGATGTCCAGGTTCCACTTCTTCAAATTCTTCTTGCCATTCTAAAATTTGACCTTTTGACCCAATTTTTACAGTTGCTAAATAGGGCTGGATTCGCTTCATTCTATCCAACAAATCATCATGAATATTTAGTGATTCACAAGTTAACCGGAAGAAATCAAAATTTTCATTGATCAAGCAGATATCCATTGCAGTTGATAGCTGCAATGAACATTTGTTGCCAGCAGCATCGAAAAACAGGTTCTCTGGTGACGTCGAGGGACAGCTGTGATATATTCCGTCACTTTCTATTAATGTATTGACTAAGAACATAACAGACTTTCGCAATACTGGATAGACCACCTCTTTCAGGTATGTCCTATCTCCCGTGTACTCATAGTGCCGGTATAAATCACTGGCTAGCCAAGCCCCGCCCATTTGCCACATCGCCCAAGAAGCATCTCCTCTACCAGTCTGAGATCGATAAGGAGTCCCCACTGGATTGGTTGTAAACCAGCGATCAGTATTATGATGACACACAGATCCTGCTACACCATAATGAAGGAAGGCGGTCTTTTCTCCTGCGCTAGAGAGTTGTTCAATAAAGTTACTATAAGGTACAAAGCATTCGTGTAAATTACAAGTATCCGCTAACCAGTAATTCATCTCTAAATTGATATTTGTTGTGAAATTACATGACCAAGGCGCTCGCAGCTGCCAACTCCAGATCCCTTGTAAATTACTCGGCAAACTCCCAGGACGAGAAGAACTGATCAATAAGTAGCGTCCATATTGAAAATATAAAGCGATTAGGCCAGGATCTAACTGCCCTTCTTTTACCCTTGCAATACGTTCATTCAGCGGCAACTGGACTTGGTCGCCCAAATACATCTCTACTCGATTGAACAGTTCTTGATAGTCTTTCCTGTGACGCTTTTTAGCTTCTACAAAGCTTGGAACTTTTCCTGCCCCTTTTCTTCTAAAAAGAAATGATACGTTTCGGGCATTTTCAATGATAAGTCGATCGTTGTTAAAAACAAGATTTCCATCCGTTTGCTCAATGATTAATTCATAAATATGTGTTTCCCCGCGAGTCCCTTGTACAAAATCCCATTCATTGCTTATATAGTTTGGATTGACATGTTCCGGACATTGAACCTGTATTTCAACACAGCTTTCATTAGCATGGTAAACAACTTTTGAGTGTAACTGTGACTCATAAGCAATACTAATGGATTCAGCTTCCGGAGCAATAAATCTTCCCCACAAGGCTTGGTCAGGATAACTAGCAAAATACTCGCGCTGATAGACACCTCTCATTCCTTGGTATGTTATTTCTACTTTACTTCTGCTTAAATCAAGACAACGGCGATACTGATCAATCGCTCCTTGTTGGTCTGGTTGTGTAATAATCAGATTTCCCAAAGGCAAGTAGCTCTCGGTGTAATTCCCTAAAAAAGACTCTTCCACTTGTTGCCCCGCTTCTAGATAACGGCCTTCCAAAATAGCTTGTTGGATTTCTGATAAATAATTCGCAGCTTCTGGTCGATTTTTGTCATATTCGTATCCCGACCAAAGTGATTCGTCATTCAAGCCAATTTTTTCAGGAAAACTTCCAAAGATCATTCCCCCTAGACTACCATTCCCAATAGGCAACGTTTCCTCCCATTCCTGCGCTGGGTTTGTAAAGAAAAAATTCATTTTGAGGACCTCCATCATAAAAAAGTCCTATGGCTGTTCTTGAAAAAGTATTGTTCCTTGATTAATCAGTCATAGTCTTGTGATCTCTTTCGCTCAACCTAATTCTAGTCATATTCCAAGAAAGCGGCTTTGTGCTGATTGTAACGCTTCCTCCATCAATCACTACCCGCTCCTTCGAATCACAAGGGACAACTAACTCTTGATTTGGTCCATTAACTGCTTTTGTATCGTAATCAGCCATTTCAGTAGCCTCAATGACACACGCCAATCTCAAATCAGAGTCAACCGTGAATGTAATTTCTTCACAACTATGCTTGTTAACAGAGAAAATAACTAGTTCATCTTTTTCTTCGTTTAAAATAGCAATACTGTCAAGATAGGGTACATTCTTGATTTTGTTGGTATCATAAGTTACTACATCAACTGTTGTAGTTAATGCTTTGCCATGTCCATACAATGAAGCTTGTTGATACGGATAGAAGATGGTCTGCTTCCAAGCTGTCCCATTTTTCTCAGTCATAATCGGTGCGATCACGTTCACCAATTGCGCTAGACAAGCAATCTTCACTCGGTCAGAATTCTTTAATAATGTAATGAGCATGCTGCCAACAAGTAAAGCATCTTCAAAATTGTAGATGTCTTCCAAAATGTGAGGTGCTACCGTCCATGGCTTTTGCGCCGCAGTTTCTTCATTGGAATGGTACCAGACATTCCATTCATCAAAGGACAACATCATGGTCTTGTCACTTCGTTTTTTTGCTTTCATCGTGTCGCAAATGGCGATTACTGACTTGATAAAACGGTCCATATCTTCTGACTTGGCCAAAAATTCAGCAAGGTTGTCAGTTTTATTGTCATAATATTGATGCAGTGATAAGTAATCGACATATTCGTATGTGTGCTCAAGTACCGTTAATTCCCAATCCACGAATGTCGGGCGAGAGCTGTTGGAACTGCCGCACACCACTAGTTCAATTGAATCATCTACCCATTTCATCGCTTTGGCAGTTTCTTCTGCTAAACGACCATATTCTTCTGCTGTCTTATGCCCAATTTGCCAATCTCCATCCATCTCATTGCCTAAGCACCAGGTTTTAATTGCGAAGGGTTTTTCGTCTCCATTTTGCTTTCGAAGATCAGACCAATAGGTGCCTCCTTCAAAATTGCAATACTCAACTAGATGACGCGCTGCATCGATACCCCGCGTTCCCAAATTAACGGCCATATTCACTTCAGTATCGCATTCTTTAGCCCAACGCATATACTCATGTAAACCTACTTCATTCGTTTCAATACTTTGCCACGCTAAGTCGAGTCGTTTAGGTCGCTTTTCTCTTGGCCCAATGCCGTCCTCCCAACGATAGCCAGACAAAAAATTTCCTCCAGGATAGCGAACAATTGGTACTGCCAATTCTTTGACAAGTTTTAAAACATCTTGCCGAAAGCCATTTTCGTCACTCGTTTCATGATCTGGTTGATAAATACCTTCATAGACTGCTCTTCCCATGTGTTCAATAAATGAACCATAAATTCGGCGATCGATTCTCGAAATTTGTTGTGTTTGTGAAATACGTGCCCTAGCCTTCACTTGATCACACTCCTTTTATTCTTATCTCAAATTGATAATGATAATCCTGTAAATGTAGTTGGTATTTGTCTAGTACATCCGGACCACAGCTTCTGGAACCAATCCCGTGCTGTTGATAATCGATGTACAAATAATAGCGGTCTGCTTTTTTTAGTTCATGAATATGTTGTGCGGAATCAATAGCCGCAGCAGAATAAGAATGTACACTAAAATTAAAGAAATGGTTTCCTTGGAACTTGAGTGCTAATTGATCGTCCGACTTGAATGTCGCCCACTTCGTCTGGCAATGATTGCCACTTTCTTGTGGATATAAATATTGGAAACTCAGTTCATCTGTTGCTTGAGAAAACACATCAAAGTAACTGCCATTTTCATTATCTGCATAGGTTTCTTTAGGTCCCTTTCCAGACCAGCAAGTTTTCGTAAATCGTTTATGCAGCTGCCAAACAAGTCCGATACGAGGAACTGTCAGCGGATAATGGTTTTTAGGCTCCCCAGATATCTCATAGGTGACTCGTCCATCCTTGAAAAAAGTGATATTCGTTGTTTGCTCAATATGCCAAAACTTTCCTGCTGGCCCGATTGCTTCCTTTAAAGATAGTTTCAATTTATCAGAATCATTGGCGACAATGCTGCAGCTCATTAAATTTGTCATCATGCGATCGACACCATATTCCCGCCATATTTCACTAGAAATAAAATCATTGTTTGTTGTCGGTCGCCAAAAAATACTTTCTGGAGAGGCTAGATAAATGTCTTGATGCTCGTTCATGAACTGCCATTTACCAGTAGTTTTATCTACTCTCAAATAATTTTTCCCATTTCGGAGCAGCAACATTTTTGCATCATCCTGAATTTCATTAAATAGGAGTATATCAGGTTCTTGCCCTGGTAGAGAGTCTCCTTCGATTGGCATAGATGCGACAATACGAGCTAATTTGCCACGAAGCGTCTTTTGCTCATCGAAAATCTGCACTTTTAGCAAATTGGCCTTTTTTGTGTGCAACAGTTCGCTAGGTAATATCACTTCGACGTCTTTTTCGTGGGGTAAATGAACTGTCACGATCTTTCTTACCAACACTTCTTGATCTCGCTTTATTTCAAAACAACACTTCATATCTAACAAGTCTTTGAATTGATTGCGATTGCGTAGGATTATTTTTCCGACTTCATACGAGGAAAAATCAATGGCGATTGGTTCTTGTTGTCGTTGAATATCGAAATAACTGGGTGATGGTTGTAAATCAGGGGTCATTAACCCATCCAAAACAAAATTGTAGTCATTAGGAATATCACCAAAATCGCCGCCGTATAAATAGGTCGGTTGCCCTTCCCGCTTTGCTTTGATTCCTTGATCTTTCCATTCCCATAAAAAGCCACCTTGTAATTGCGGTTCTTTATAAAACATTTCCCAGTATTCTTTCAACGAACCGGGGCCATTTCCCATCGCATGTCCATATTCACAAAGGATGTATGGTTTGATAACTTGCGGATTGTCTGCGACCTCTTGTAATTCTTGAATCGTCGCATACATTCTAGAATTAAAATCGGCTTGCTGAACATCTTTAAAGTAGCGCCCATCTGTTTCTGAAATACAATCACGGGACTCTCCTTCATGATGAATCAATCGAGTAGGATCTTTTTCGCGGCACCAACGAATCATTGCTTCGTGGTTTGTTCCGTTTCCAGACTCATTTCCTACCGACCAGATAATGATTGAAGGATAATTTTTGTCTCGCTCGACCATTTGTTTCATGCGATCAAGATAAGCTTCCTCCCAATCTTGATTGCTGCTCAAATAATTTTTATCTCCGGTACTGCCTATTCCATGACACTCTAAGTCCGCCTCATCCATCACGTATAATCCGTAGCGATCACACAATTGATAAAATTCAGGACTATGAGGATAGTGAGCTGCTCGAATGGCATTAAAATGCGCTTCTTTCATCAACTGGATCTCTTTTTCTAAGAAACCTTTTGGCAGAGCTCGCCCCTTCGTCTCATGAAACTCATGGTGATTGATTCCTTTAAATAGAATTGGCTTGCCATTAATACAAATTTTGTTTTCCAAAAGAGCCACTTCTCTGAAGCCGATTTCCTGACAAATTTCCTCTTCTGAAGTGACAAAGCGCAACCGATACAATTCTGGTGTTTCAGCAGTCCATTTTTGAGGTGAAACGACTGGAAAAGAAAAATGATGGTTTTCTTTATCTATCACAATCTTTTTTTGAAAGACAAGTGATTCTTTTTCTAAAAAAATTTCGCAATCGAGCTGATTACCATGAATGTTCGGAAAATCAATAGTCAAAATACCATTCTCATAGTTGCTGTCAAATGATGTTTGAATGTGGAAATCCCAGATACATTCTTGGGGGCGATGCAGCAAAGCTACATCACGAAAGATGCCGCTCAACCACCACATATCTTGATCTTCAATATATGAACTATCGGACCATTGAAAAACTTCAACGACAAGTTGATTTTCTCCCTTTTCGATAGAAGCGGTTACATCGAATTCAGCTGGATTGCGGCTGCCCTTACTAAATCCTATATATTTACCATTAAGATACAACGCAAAGCAATTATCCACTCCTTCAAACCTAAGAAATTGCCGCATTTTTTGAGAGTCACAAATAAAATCATATCGATAAACCCCTACCGGAATCTCAGAGAACGTAAAGGGCGGATTGATTGGAAATGGATATTGTATATTCGTATAGTGCGGTTGTCCATACCCTTCCATTTGCCAATTACTTGGTACAGAAATCAGGTGACTATTTTGCCAAAAATCATCAGCAAAAAACCGCTCCCTTTCAACATCTAGATGAGACGGAAAATATCGAAATCGCCAAAATCCATTCAATGACAAAACTCGCGAAGAATTGTCATGATCATCCATTGGAGCATAGGGGAGATAATAACTTCGCGGGCTTTGTCTATTTTCATGAATGCGCTGGGGATCTGACAAGTAGTTTGTCTTAAACATTCGTTTTTCTCGCTTTCATTCATAATTAGTCTTTCATACCAGTTGTTGCACCAGAATCTAAGATATAACGTTGGAACACGATAAACACGAGAACTAAGGGAATAATTGAAAGCACTGAAGCAGCAATCAACACGGTCCAGTTGACATTTTCTGCCCCCACCAAACTCCTAATAGCTACCTGAAAAGTGTATTTTTTGGGGTCGTTCAAAACAATCAAGGGCCAGATGTAGTCATTCCAACGCCATTGGAATGAAAAGATGCTCAGCGTCATAATGATTGGTTTGGCAATAGGTAACATGATTTTCATAAATATTTCCCCATCCGAGGCTCCATCGATGCGTGCGGATTCGATTAAGTCGTCTGGAATAGAGACGAAGAAGGTTCTGAACATGAAAATTCCTGTAGCAGTGTTGATTGAAGGAATAATGATCCCGGCTAAACTATCATACAAACCTAATTCTCGAATCACTGTAAACACTGGATTCATGATTACTTCGGTAGGTAACATCGTTGTTGCAATAATGCAGACAAAAAAGAATTTCAACCACTTCATATCATATTTTGCAAATGCAAAGCCACACGTTGCACTGGCAATAACCGTCAATATCGTGGTAATAACGGACGACTTCAAAGTATTTGTAAAGTATCTTACGAAATCTAGACTGGACCATGCATCGAGATAATTCTGCATGGTGGCATGCTCCGGCAAGACACTTAATGGATAGGAAAATAATTCTGACCCTGGTTTAAAAGAGCTGAGTATAAACCAAACTAGTGGGAACAAATACAGCATTGCCACAAGAACTAAGGCAGCTGTGAGAATGGTTGTGCTCGTTTTATCGTGAAGCTTTGATGCGTCATTCATTTTTACCACCTCCAATTTTCATTTGAACGAGTCCGAGAACTAATAAGATTGCAAATAATACCATGGAGGCTGCACTGGCATACCCAACTTTCATCTTGTCAAAGCCAGTTGTATAAATGTATTGCACAATGAACATATTTGCTGTACCTGGTCCGCCATTTGTCAAGGATTGAACCAAAGCAAATTCTTTCATAGCACCGATACTAGCTAATAGGATCACCATAAAGCTAGTCGGCTTCAATGAAGGTAGCGTAATGTACAAAAACTTCTGGAAGGATGAGGCACCATCAATATCGGCTGCCTCATAATATGACCTAGGTATGTTTTTGAGAGCAGACATAAATTGCAACATGTTAAATGCTGTCCCACCCCAAAGCGCTGCCAACAGAATTACCGAAAATGCTGCGCTTGCATTGGAAAACCAGGGAACAGATTCGCCGCCTAAATTCCCAATGATATAGTTCACAAAGCCAAAATTTTCTCCAAACAACCATTTCCAAATAACCCCAGCAACAATACCCGAAATTGTCCAAGGCAAGAAGAAAACAATTTTCCCTAAGAGCTTTCCCTTTGTGTGCTTGCTGTTCAGCAAAATGGCAATTCCTAAAGAAACAGCGTAAATCAGCGGCACCAAGCAAATTGCATAAGTAAAGGTTCGGAATAAAGATCGGTAAAAACTCGCATCTTGAAATAAAGCAATATAATTTTCGAAACCAAGAAAGTTAGCAGTCCCAAATCCTTTGTAGTCCGTTAAAGAGTAATAAAAGCCCAAAATTGCTGGTACGAGAAAAAAAGTAATGAACAGGACAATATTGACTCCCGTAAAAATCAAAGGCCATTTATTTTTTTTAAGTTTCTTCATGCTCTGCCCCCCTCTTTCGTTTTTAAAACTGGTATGACTTGATACGATGCAAGATGTTCAATCTCCTGCCAAACTAATGCGCCAAATTGAGGATCATAAAAAGAGTCATCGGTCATTTTAGATTTTTTAACCGATTTCATAAAAGTCTCAAAAGTCGAAAACTCATTCCTGCTCCCGCACTTCACAAGTACGGTATGATTGATTCCTTTAGAAACGATGTCTCTACCACGAGTATCCCCGATCTGCTGCATTTCATAACCTTGCGAGAAGTAAACGCCAAGGTAGCTTTGATCTTTTTTGATAAACAGCCAATTAGAATCATTGATATCCACCCGCTCTAAATTCCAATAGGGCACATACATGTGGATAAACGGTACATATGCTTTGGATAAATCGTATTTCATATGCAGAATATTTTTAAATTGTTTAATACAAGGCATCCGGCCATTTCCAGCCCAATAGCTAGGCCGATTTTCACCACTATGCATAAACTCACCTGGGTTGTTTATCCAAAGCTGTGTCCCATCACTGCCTAACGAAAGATTCATCATATGTTGTTGATGGCCCTTTTGAAAACAGTGATACTCGATTCCACTAGCAATTGAATATTCTCGACATTTATAGAGATACGTCTGCACTCGATTGATCCCCTGAAGATAAGTTGCTGTCAATTCCTCATTTGGCTGTAAATCAATCAAAGACATGCATTCTTTTGGTGGAACATAATCAGATAGGCAAAAAAGTGTCGATGCTCGTAAGGCGTAATTAAAGTTCCCTCGGTCCCAAGCAATTGCCAAAATATTGCTTATTTCTCCCAAACGCATGGCTTTCAAATCGTGCTCATATGTTCTGCCAAATGTGGAGGAAAGAGTTCCTCCATGAGAATTTACAGCCATGATCGTGAATGTGAAATCCAATGCTTTTTTCGCTGCATCTTTTATCTCTTCATCTGGCGCATTCGTATAAAGGCTGAAAAAACCTATTAGATCGATAGGCAGATACGTAGTAGAATTCCATTCAGAAAACCCATAGTGTTCAAATTGATCAAACCACTGTAACAAGCGCTGTTTTCCTAATTCATATTGTTGACTTCCTTGTCTTCCACTCGTGACAAACGTTTCCTCTGGAAGCAAGCATCCAGCAAAATATTGGCAAGCATGAAACAATAAGGAGTGATTTTCACTAAAGTACCACATGACATCGTTTCCAGGCTCATCAATCCAATAGCGAAAATGTATCGCCAACTCTCGGAGTTTTACCCTTAGTTTCTCTGGCAACTGCCCTTTTTTTCCTAGCCAAAAACCTAGTAACGGTGCGAACATAAAATCTGCGCAATCTCCCCGTTCCTTTATCATACGAAAAGCCGGCTGAAGTTTTTTCCAGCACTCTTCTGATAATTTCCCGGTTAAGTGAATTTCTGCTAACGCACTATTCATATCCGGAATGGCAAGGTTTGAAAAGATTGTCAAAGCTGTCGCTTTTCTCACTTCTAAAGTTCCACCTAAGTTGCGCTTTAACTTTTCTTCGTTATAAACTGTAAAAACAAGTTTTTTAAACAGATAGGTTTGGTCTGGAAGTAACACGCCCACAAACAGATGCGTTAGCCCTGAGGTAGGGATATCTTCCACATTCCCTAAAGAAATGCGTTGATTATTTAAAGGTAGAAACTGACTTTCTCGTCGGAAATCTGTAATATTTCCCCCAATTTCTTCTGTAAAGGTGACCTCTTCATAAGTAACAAAGACTTTCTCGAAATAATCGTAGTCCGAACAAATACGTACTTCTCCTTTAGAATAAAAATCTTTCTCAAAATAAAGTCCATTCAAGAACTCCTCTGCCCGTTGAAGAACAGTTTCGTCATACGATAAAGGCAAGACTACTTGAAAGTGATGATTCGACAAGACATTTAATTCAACAAAAAAATTTACATCTCGCTCGGCTAGATCATCCATGTAAACAATGAGTTCATTATCGCCTTGTTCTAGCGGGAGAACTACAGTGGTTTTCGTGCCATGGTTTCGCGTATAGGGCCGAAAATCAGTAAGCAATTTCCCATTCATCCAAAGAATAGCTCTTCCGCAGGTAACCAACGAACATTCCACCGCTTGTTTCTCTTGACAACGAAGCTGTGCCCGCAAGTATGTACTTACTTTATGCGGAGTTGCTTGAAAAGTAGAAAAATCTACCCTCGGATTTTCAAAACCATCATATATCTCTGAAAAATCTTGCTTTCCAGGATACGGCACCTCAGAAAGCGTTTGTAAGAAATTTGCTCGAATGGGATATTCGACTTCTTGATACCCTTCCGTCATATTTACAGGAGCATCAATACAACTAGCTTTGCTTTCAACTTTTTCCTTTTGGAGCATGCTGCGTTGCCAACAATTGATCGAACTGCCTTGTTTTACTGAATAGATATAATCGCTCATTCTTCTCCCACTTTCAAAATAGAATGGATGTGGACCGGATGAGTACCAGTCCACATCATTTCCTACTTTACTTCTTCGTGTACCCCTCGTCGTAGTCTTTTTCGATATTCTCAATCATTTGATCAAAGCTGATTTCATCATTCAACACTTGAATCATTGAGTCCTTGTATGCCCCAGTTAGTCCAGTGTATCCAGCCATTGTCATCGCCACTTGATCTGCAGTTTGTTTAGAAGAAATTGGTTGGGCCGCCGCTTCAATTTCTTGATTGTAAATATCGTAAGCCGCTTGTGCATCTGCGTAATTCACTTTTATTCCTTCTTCTGCTGGAAGATAACCAGCTAATTCACATAACTCAGTATAATTTTCTGGTGTGTACAACCACTCCATAAATTTCTGTCCGCCCTCACTATTCTTGCTGTTTTCAAAACCAACCATAAAATTACCGCCCATATTGGTAGCACGAGTTGCTTCATACGGCATGTAAATGGCTTGCCAATTGAAATCTTTAATGTTCGTGGTGAAATCTTTGATTTGCCAACTTCCTGACATATATGCTGGAATCATTCCACTCTTAAACATTGAAGAAGCATCTTCTCCAGAAGTCCAGACCGTTTTTGGAATTGTTCCATCATTATTTAGGTCAATGAACTTTTGTAACGCAGCTTTTGTCGCATCATCAGTTTCATAAGTACCGGTTTTATCATTCAGAACAAAATCCTGCCCACCAAATTGGTACGTGAACGCTCTCAATCGATGATCAGAAGGGTCCATTACAAACCCATATTTGGCATCTGTTTTTTCTTGGATCGTGTCCACAGCTTCTAAAAATTCATCCCATGTCCAAACTTCTCCTTCATTCTGCGGATAAGAAACCCCTGCTTGATCAAAAAGATCTGTATTGATGAACATTCCTACCGCAGTAATATCTGTTGGTAAGGCGCGAACCTTGTCGTCTTCGTCTTTAATCGTCATTGAATCTAGCGTTTTGCCTTTTTTAGCAATATCTGTCAAATCAACTAAATAGTCTCCCCAATCTGGTAAAACCCCTGCAACCCGTGCAACATCGGGGGCATCATCTGACTGTACAGCTTTAGAAATTTTCGTCTCCATATCTGCATAAGGTACGTCTGTTACTTCTACTTTGATACCAGTCTCTTCTTCATAACGTTTTGCCATCTTACTATAGGCACCGCCTTCTGATGCATCTCCCGATACAAACAATCTTACAGTGTCGGAAGAAGCTGAGTCAGAATTGCCGCATGCCGACAAGCCCATTAATAAACCCACACATAAACCAGCCTTTAAAATCTTGTTTTTCATCAATATTTCCTCCTAATGATCTATTTAAAATGACTTAAACCCAAAATTGCTGAAAAAAACAGTAATACTCCAATTATCGTGTGTATCATCTCTATCTTGGTCTTTTTTTCCTTTAATAATAGAATCCCGCCCATAATAGATACAAAGATGCACAACTGAGAAATGGTATAGCTTAAACCTACGCCTAACTGTGTTGCGATATAAAATAAGGAGATATTTGCAATTGTCCAAAATATACCTGTCAGTACATTACGAGAAATTCTTGACAACTCTTGCTTTTCTTGGTCGAATTTCGCAATCACGCAAGAGGAAAGAAACATCGCAAAAGCTTGAGGTAGAAAGATTTGTAGCCCTTTCACGTGAAAAAGTGACGTCGTGACCACATAGCCCATCAGACAAAGTGATGACGTACAAATCATGAGAATGGTTTGTAGTGATATTGATTCTTGCTGCTTATTCTGATTTTGATTCATTGTAACAAGGTAGATTGCAACTAAAATAACCAGCAGCAACAGCAGGGTAATAAGAACCTGTTTCAGATTCTGCCATTCACGGAGAAGGATGCCAGAAGCGAGTGACGTAAACAGCAATTGTGTCCCGTTTGATAATGGCATCACTTTTGACACTGCCCCAGTCGCAAGGGCTTGAAATTGGAGATATTGACCACCCGCCCAAAATGATCCCGAAATCAATGCTGCAATAGTCCCCGTCAATGTGTATTCAACACCCATTAGAAAACTGAGAATGATAGAAATGCCAAATGCCGTAAAGGTTGTGCCCAATAATTGTTCCACAGGTGTTCCTCCAGCTTTTTTGGAAACAATCGGCATCAATCCCCATCCCAAAGCTGGCAAACTATAGATAAGTAAGCTCATGTGATTGCCTTTTCTTTCAAAGATTCTGCGATGGTTAAGGCAAGCAACGTCATTGCTTGTCCATACACCATTGGCATTTGGACAATTCCTTTATAGTCATCAGCATTGCAGGAAATCGGAGTACCTGCAGACACTCCAAATACCGTACCATCTTCTGCTATTTTAGCTGTTAAAGATGAGATTAAATCGTTGATTACCTCTTGAGAAAGCTGAATAGTAAGGAAATCACTCTTTACCCCTAAGAGAATGCCAGCAATGATTCCGGCTGATCCGGAAGTTTCCGTATAGGAAGTCGGATCCGTTAAAATTGTATGCCATAAGCCATCCTTACTTCGGATTTCCAACAAAGATTTCACTTGATTGTTGTAGAGATTCAATAGGTACCTTTCTGACGACTTAGCTAAATAACCGTTCATTATTTCCAAAAACAGCGGGATACCAACCGTGATCCAGCTATTTCCTCGACACCAAAAATTGCCTCCGTAATTTGATTGTTCTTCAAAATTCCACCCATGATAAAATAAACCACTCTTACGATTTAAGAGGTACTTACAGTGAAGAAGCATTTGTTCGATTGCATCCTCACGCCAGATTTGATTATCGTATTTCACGCCCATTTTCCCCATAAAAAGAACTGTCATAAAAAGAGTATCTGCCCAGATTTGGTTCCGATTTTCTTTTACTGTGAATTTATCTATTCCAGATGTAATATGCTGCAGTCCATTTTCATCTGTTCTAGGAAATTCTTTTTCGATCCACTTCATCCATTCTAGAGCAAGGGTTTCATACTCCGGATAGTCAACAAGTGTTAGTAAAGGACAAATCGTATTCACATTTTTAGTTGGAAGACCTTTATTGATCTCTTCAGTGGCCCATTGTTTGATATATTCATCATTTATAGGTCCCTCCAAATGCAACCCATAAATTCCGACGCCTTGAGGCCAGTCCCATTGCTCCATACCAAAGTCTCTAGCAAAGAATCCTTTACTTTCTGATAATTGATTATTACTGTCTCTAAAATCTTCCTGATTTAACGGTAAGCTATCAAAATGCTTAAGCCGTTCTCTTACAAGTGAGATTTTATTATTTGCTACTACCATTCTTAACTCCTCTTGGCTCTTAAGTTTTTTAATTGGTATTGTTTTGGTGACTCGGCTTGTATCTCTTTAAATTTTTTAATATAGCTAGATTCATCACGGTACCCGATTTTTTCCGAAACTTGTTTCACAGAATATCCTTGTTCTAACAATTCTCGTGATTTCATGATTCGGATATAGATTAAATATTGATTTGGTGTCATACCAAGTGCATTTTTAAATGCGCGAATAATCGTTGATTTACTGATAAAAAAACGTTCACTTAATTCATCCAGAGTCATTTCATTCATATATTCCTCTTTAAGAAAAGAAACAATCTCAGAAATTGTTTGATAATGCTCATAAGATATTGGTTTATGTAATTTCTCATCAGAGTAAACGATTTTATTCAATAGAATAAGTAACTCCGTCAACTTCAATTTTAGATGCAAAAGTTCAAACGGCTCTTTTCGCTCTTGGTCACATCGAATCATTTCTTCATAAAGATCAGTGACTTTAAGACTTTGATCTGAAGTCAACTCAATACAGTCAACCTTCTGTTGCTTGGAAAATATTTCCAAGAGAAAAGGAAAATTTGTTGTAAATTCTTCAATAAAACTGGGCTTGAACAAAATAAAATAGCGTTCATACAATTTGCTGCGATCAATGGAAACTCGATGGAGCTCTTCTGAACTAAACAGAGCAACCGTACCAGCATCTGCATCAAATTTTCGCTCATCAATCTGATAAGTCGTGCTATTCGTTAATGTAAAATGAATTTCAAACCCATCATGAAAATGCGGTTTATCCATAAAATGAATCCTATCTATTTTGTGCATTACCACTAGATCATTTTCAATTAATACCTTATCAACGTTTTCGGTATCTAATCTCATGCTCTCACCTCACTGACAAGATGATTGTAACCGATTTCTAAAGTTATTTGTATGCGTTTCCATTCAATTAATCGGGCAATATCGTCAGAACAGATGAAATTCAGCACGATTTAATTGATTGCTAAAATAATTTATCACCAAAATTACTTAAACTAGAGAACCAAATGGAAGAGAAAATAAACTGACAGAGTCCAGTTCATTTTAGAGAAATAGCATTAAAAGGTGTCTATAATCATAAAAAAGAGTGCCCAGAAAATATTTTCTGGGCACGGGTAAAATCATTTATTGTCAGCAGAAGTCAATGTCTGCATCAGTTCAAAAAAGTGACTGGCATTTCCTGTACTAAAATAGTTATACCATGCTTCTAACGTCTCTTTCTTGAACACATGTAAGCTCTCTATGATTTGCTTCGTCCAAAGTAACGCTCCCGTTGATCCTGCAGTGATTAGACGATTATCCGATACAGATCGCTGATCTACGTATAGTTCTTGGCCATTGTATCCCAGGCAAAACATTTCAAGAAATTCAAGACTGTTACTCGTATGTGAGCGATCATTCAATAAGCCAACCTTTCCCAAGGCTACCGTGGCGCCGCAAATCGCTCCAACAGTTCCACCCAGCAAAAGCAACTCTCTCGCTGCATCAAGGACAGCGTGATGTCTTGAATCACTCCAATTATCCGCACCAGGTAACAATAGGATAGATTCTTGGTTTAAATCCATTTCCTCCACTAAACAATCAGGAGTTATTTTCATTCCTCCCATAGTGTGAATAGGTTGTTTCGAATGACCAACTGTTTTTATCCTTAATAGAGGCGCATCCGCTTTAAAAAAGCGTTTTGAATGTAGCTCTGCTGTCACATATCCTATTTCCCAATCTGCTAGAGTATCTAGTACGTAAAGATAAATTGTTTTCATAATTTCCCTCCATTAATCGTTCTTTCTGCTATCATTATACCTATCAATTGTTGACAACTTTATGGCAACAATACCAAAATAATTTACTAGGAGTTTCTAAATGAAAGTGAGTAGATTGGTCAGTATTATAATCCTTCTAATGGATAAAAAAAGAGTGAGCGCGAAGGAACTAGCCGAAATGTTTGAAGTGTCACCCCGTACGATTTACCGCGATATAGAGGCAATCAGTATAGCTGGGATTCCAGTCCATTCTACTTCTGGCGTGGGCGGAGGATTTGAGATTATGGAAAAATATAAAATGGATAAAAATACTTTTACAGAAGAAGACTTGATTACGATTTTAGTAGGCATCTCCAGTATTCCAAGTGTTATGAAAAGTAATGATTTTGTAAATACACAGACCAAAATCAGAAGTCTGATCCCGCCAGAGAGAATAGAATCAGCTCACGTACAAGCAAAGCAAATGCATATCGACTTTAGTCAATGGTTGGGCGATCGAAATTTAGAAACATATCTTACTATTATCAAGGGGGCTTTACAAAAAAATCATTTACTCACATTTGATTACATTAACCACAAGGGCAACAGGACCAAAAGACAAGTCGAACCTTATCAGCTGGTTTTAAAAAATAGTCAATGGTACTTTCAAGGATACTGCTATGAAAGAAAGGATTTTCGATTATTCAAAGTAGCTCGCCTTTCGAATTTAAAAATGGATGAGAGCAGTTTTGTTCCAAAATCTCCTCCAGCGCTACCTTTGCTTACTCCAGAAATCTTAAATAAACGACAGATATCGATCAAACTAAGAATTCATGCGTCTATCATGGAACGATTACTCGATTATTGCGACTATAACCAATTTGTAAGAGAGGATGAGACCCATTATATCGTCACATTCCCCTTTGTAGAAAATGACTATTACTACGGGATTATTTTAAGCTTAGGGGACAAATGCGAATGTCTAGAACCTTTACATGTTCGCACAGAATTAAAAAGGAAAATCGCCAGTTTAACCCAACTATATGACAAATAGCTTCAGATAAGCGAGTAAGTTCATTTAATGAAACCTTGCTTATACGAACGAAAGTTTTCACTATGAAAAAGAGTGTCCAGAATGACGATCTACTGGACACTCCTCTTTATTCTTCTAATGATAAATGTAAAATAGAATAACGCTTTAAGTTTGGTTTGAGCACTGGCTTCTCCTCAAAAAATGAGAAGGTGACATACTTCCATTTATCCGGATTATAAATGGTAAGTTTACCCAATGAATTGTCATAATCATTCGATTTTAGTCCAACTTCTTTTAATGAAGGCTGCTCGTGAATATCATAACATTCTTCGATTACATACTTACTTTCTGAGAAGGAACGGTCTAAGCGGATTTCTGAGGTAACACCTATCTCAATGTTTTTCCAGCCGAAAGAAGCAATAATATTGTCAAAAAATCCGCCAAAAATAAATTGTGTCATACCGTCTGTTGCTTTCCAAACATACAAAGGGCAATAACTATTTTCTAAATCACCGCTACTTTTCTCAGTAATCAGGTAAGCCTTAAACAGCAAATCTTTAAAGCCATCTGTCTTGTGCCCATTATCCTTTACTCTTTTTCTTATCTTTTCCATGTCGTAATCAGCAGGAAAAACTATTTTATATTGCATCGCTTGCATATTCGCTCTCTCCTTTCGTTATCAAAAAAAGTATACTTGACATCCCCCATCGCGCATAATATAGAATCATGATATGCTTATCACAAAAAATGATAAGTAAGAGGTTAGTCTGATGAATTTTAATGATTTGATGATTTTTAAAGCGATTTATGAAGAAGGAACGCTTAACAAAGCTGCTAAAAGATTGGGCTATGCTCAATCGAATATCACTGCACGTCTTCAAACAATAGAAGATGAATGTAATACGCATTTATTCATACGGAACCATAATGGCGTAACTCCGACTGCCAATGGGGAAGAATTTTATCTTTTCTCGCTTACTACTTTGTCAAAATTTGAGAACGTTAAAAAAAATTTTTTTGAACAGCAGCCAAAATTACTCACATCAGAATTGCTACTAAAATATTTAGTCAATGAATGCCAAGAAATCTCAATTGAATCGATAAAAATAAGATGCAAACGGACCGAAATGATTCTTTCAGAAATTTGCCGCGAGCCTTATGATTTCGTCATAACATTTCAAGAAATAAATAGGACAGAGTATACTTTAACAGAAACCAAGCAATTACTTGTGAATTTTTTATGCGGTGACCGAAATAAGACAAATGTACCACTATTGATCAATAGTGACTTGGATTGTCCTTTAAGACAACTAACATTAGAAATAGTAAAAGAAACGGAGCGATTGGTTGAAATAGATTCATTAGAAACTATTTTAGACCTCGTTTCAAAAGGCCAAGCAATGGCTTTGCTGCCAACTTATTTAGAAAAAGAAGGCTTTCTACCTATAGATAATAATCTATTCGCAATCAATTATTATTGTTATAAGCATATCTGATAACTTCTGACTATCACTTTTCAGCTTAATGAATGAATCAATCTAGAATCAACGAACCATCTACTACTCAAAAATATGCATCTAAATCACTTTTTATGTCTTTGCTGCTTTATTAGGGAAGTTTCCCGTTATCGTCATTCTGAACACCTGAACTGAAAAAAGAAAACTCTTTTGCTGTTAACCTTCGTTGCTCTCCCGATAAAATCGAAGTCTGACACGGATTCGATGTCTTGTTAATCATCAGTTCCTGCGAAAACCATCGACAAAATCGTCATAGCCTTACCTTCTTCTTTAACAAGAAACAGCATACGAGATTCTCCTTGATCAACCTATCTACGGTTGATCAAGGAGGATCTCGATTTTACTGACATATTCTGTTGGTTGATTTGTCTCATGAAAGTCGATCAAATAAAATTCATAGTAGTCACCAATCGTTGCAAGTTGGTGTTGCTTTAAATAATCGTTTAATTGACGAAGCGCTGCTCCACGATTCTTATAGGTCCCTGTATAGTAAATAGAGGCATAATTACCAGCTGGCAGAACAAATGCTTTCTGATCAGAAAGATCACTGGTTAAACAATAAAAAACTTGATGTTTAAACGTCTCACCATGGGGGGTTAAGACGGTGCCGAAAACATTTTGATTGTTGGCATGTAATTCTTTTTCAAACTGTTTATGCAATCGCTTGAGCTCAAAATACAAATCTTTTCCTAATGTATTTTTTTCCTGGCTCAAAACAATATAGCGATCTTTGTGGTAGAGCCTTTCGATTTCATGATTTTGCTTGGTTTCCGCATACTCGAGTAAATCGATTCTCTCTTGCAACAACGCTTGTTTTTGCTTCAATTCCTTGATCCGCTCATCCAATTGTTCACGCTCAAAATTTAAGATTTCTTTGGTTAAAACCTTGTTCTTGGTATCTAAATACGTCTTTATTTCCTCTAAAGATACATCAAAAAAACGCAAATCTCTTATCGTGTTCAACCGTTGAATTTCTTCATAGGAATAATCACGATAGCCATTCTCAGAATACTTTGGTGACAGTAAGCCGATTTTTTCATAATACCTAAGTGTATGGGGCGTGATATCATAATTTTCACTGATTTCTTTTATTTTCATCTTGGTACCTTCCACCTAAACGATTTAGAATAAGTTTTAACCCCTTATAAGATGCATCTGATAGGATTCAAAACAAACACCTAACTTTCCCCCAGAAGCTTTGGGCAGTCTGATTATCCCATAATCTTAAGTCAAAAGAAATAGCTTCGTTCCAGTCCTCCTAAAATCATTCAGTCGCTAAAAAATCATCTACTCAACGAACTTATTCAGATACGAGCGACTGTTCATAAAATTCAGCCTCACTACCTAAAAATTTTGCAACAACAGCAGGGTCTTTTTTGAGCTCTGAAATGATCATAGGGTCGTCAGCAAGTACAATCACTCCCAGCTTTCCGTCGCGAATTGATTCGTAAGGAATAAACTCACTATAGTTTTGTTCAATCGAAAAAGAGTTGGTAGATTGGATGTCCTCACTTCCTGTGACAGATAGAGCAGCTTCAAATTGGCGGTCTTTCTCAGCAAAAGATAGCTCTAATTTTTGGCTATCGCTCGTACTAAAAAATGGGGTACTTAAAGATTGAGTCGAATCTTTGGTCTTTAAATTGGTGGAGAAAACAAAGACACGCTCACCGGCTTTTTGGTGAATGGTATACTTGTTGACAGTCTTTCTTTCAACTTCTGGAACTGCCTCAAACTCTGCAAGTGTTCTTGATTCATCAATCTCAGCATTTGAACTTGTTTCGCGAGTTGTATGACAACTCCCAACGATGGTGACACTTAACAAAGACAGTATCCCTACTAGGAACTTTGACATCTTTTCTTCCCCCTATCACTGAATGATCTATTAAAAACAGTATAAATGAAATCGCTTTAAAATGATAGTTAATTACTATATAAGCAAATTAAAACAGCAAAAAACTATCCGAAGGCTCTTTTTTGAGTCTTCAGATAGTTTTTCAGATGTATTATTACTGAAACAGACGCATCGAACAAATGAATGATCATTGTTCCAGTGTACTCTTCCTCACTAGTATTCCCCACAACACGAGTAACGCTAATCCGAGAAAGATGAATGGCTCTCCAACACTTCCTGTTTTAGGAAGCTTTCCTAGTTTCGAACCATCTCCCACAATGATTTTCCGCCCATTATCTGGATCGGGTTCATCTTTCGGGTCATCAATCGGGTAGTTCTCTTCTCCGATGCGTCCACGAACAGTTAATTGATAAGAGGGTTGTTTCTGGACATTGGTCCAGGAATTCTGTGCTTCCGCCGCTAAAACCGTCTTCGAAACAAAACTTCCCAGCAAGATAATCATAGGCAGCAGATAGAAACTCTTCCATAATCGTTTCATTGGATTGCTCCCTTCTGTAACAAGAGAACGATTCGAACAGCCATTATACGTCTGCAGCGAAACGCAAAACTAAAGTAAAGCTTGGATTTAATTCAGATGAAGCATCGGTTGGGCTGGCGGTACCAGCAAATGAGAATGTATCAAAAGTGACTACTCCGTCTTTCCCGTCTAAAGTGAATAGCTCTGTCTCTGAAACAGATGACACACCATTTTCAAATAGTTCAATCCCATTGATTTCTAATCGATCGACTACGTCCATATCATACACGTCATTTACGGTCGACACATACGTCTTTACACCAACTGCAGAATTATTGGTGACTGTATAAGTTGGGGAAATGATTTCCGTATGATTTGAATCTTCGGTTGTCCAAAATAATGCAGTTGTAGGAATAGTAACATTGATCCAACGATTGGGATCGTGAGGATCCGGACCGGGTACCGTATTGTCAAATTCTCCGATGATTCCGTTCACAGTGATGTCTCCAGAATTGGCTCCTGTACGTCCATCGACTACTTGCTCCGCAAATGCCGGTATACTACTTGCTAAAATCCCAACGATTGTTGCTGTACTTAGTAAAGCTGTTGCTTTTTTCATTTTATATTCCTCACTTTTTGTTTGATTTTAGTTCTTAACGATAATCGTTAATTCAGCTTCAGTGACTCCTTGTTTTTCTTTCGTTTCAGGGTCGTAGATATTGATTGTTGCTTTTGCTTGGTATTCTCCCTTAGCTAATGGTGTGATCAAATTGACGTTTTCCACAAACTGATTGGGATAAATTGCTCCTGATGAATAGACTAGTTCTCCATTTGATAAGGTTATGTCGACCGCAATTGGATAAACGTTGGTCCCAGGATTTACAATCTCGATTGAGCCAGAACTGTTTCCATCTTCAAATACGGCTTCTGGGTTGATCTGCAACGTAAAGTAATTGGCATCCGCAATTTCCTGCGCACGTTCTGAGAGACGTTGATCCGTGGCATCGCCGGCTTCTGGCAGCAGATCGGCACTGATAATTGGTACTGGATCTTTCTGAAAATAGAAATATGCTCCCAGTCCACAGATGATTAAAGCGAACAATAATAGCCACAATAATCCTCGCTTTTTGTGTGCCCTTTCATGGGTTTGCTCCATAGGTCCCACCTCCTTATCTATGTCTTGTCTTCAGCAGCTGTCGTTAAATGTTCGAAAGTTTCTCATGGAACAAAACGCAGAATAATCTGATATTTCGGAGCAAGCGACTCTTCATAATACCCGCCTTGCTGCATCTGGTCATCTGTGATCCAACGCGGGTAAGGACCATAGTAATGACCTGACAATTTAACAGGAACATGGCTTCTTTGAGATAGACGGACAAAATGTTGTTCTGCCATTCTTTCAGAAAGCTGGACCTCGGCTTCTTCCGTCTTGATGCTCAGTCGTAAGAGCGGAATCGGAATCCCCGATTCTGAGGCTTGATCCTGATGTATTGGTGTTACATAATCAAGTGGACTCTCGCCCTCAGCCAATAATGTAATTCCTGCATCATCAGTGATAGCAAGTTGTGTGACATACGTATCAACCGGGATCCTTGATTGATTCTGAATCTCATAGTCCGCGCTTTCAAAACTGCGATTACTTTCGGCATCATCATAGAGTGATTCAAAAATCATTTTGGTAGGAATCGTAACCTTTAAGTGTCCCAATTTAGAAGACACATCAATGCCAATCCAAAATTGATACGCCTTGTTTCCTACTTCCAATCGTGCATAGTAGGTCCCATCTATAGTGGTATCGAGGGTGAGATCCGTCTCGATCACTCGAATTTCCGAAGAGAGATCCGCTTCAGTCAAGAGGTTCTTAGCTGACGCCCGGCTTTCTCGTAAAATCATCTGATGTAATTCATCATTTGATGCTAAATCATTAATGGCCAAACGATCCAATGTGATATTGTTGGCTCGATACTCGATACCTTTGATAACCTCTAGATCAATTGTTATATCTTCCAATGTGTTAACCGAAGGTTTCGAGAGAAAAAGTATTACTTTTGTAGCTGTTTCCAAACGTTCGTTTTCAGCTAAAATGATTTTAAAAGAACGGATCTGTTGCTGAGGGTCTTGATAGTCCCCCCATTCGATTCGAGGTGAGTCTTTCTCGATAACCACTGTGCTTCCATCTGTATTCTGATAAGTAATCGAAAGTACATCCACTGATTCGGTCATATAGCCGATAATTGAGTCAGATTGATCACTGACAGGATGTAGCCCTGCAGAAAGTTCTTTCAGGGTATTCGGTTCCCAGATGTAAGTTCCGGGATGGCTACCATTATAATTGTTCATAAATTCAGCAGATGAAGAAAATGCAATGGGCTGAGAACTATCAATGGAATCATACAGAATCCAACGACCGGTATATTCATTATTGACTGGGATATTTGGTAAACTAGTTGATTGACTAAAGACGGATCTTTCTCCTAAGGTAAGAGACTTTAATCCTGACATACCTCCGAACAAGTTTGTCATAGTTACAGGAATCGCATCTGTTGTCCAATCGCTTAAATCCAATTCAGTAATAGCAACCGCGTTTTGAAAAGTACCAGTCATATTCTGAACTTTAGTAGTATTCCAATCTTTTACACTTACTGTCCTTATACTAGCATTTTGAAACATCCAACTTATATCTTCCAAGCTTCTAGTATTCCAATTATTCAGATCCAAATGGATGATCCCGCTTCTTGCAAACATCATACTCATTGTCGTAGCCAGTTGAGTATTCCAATTGCCTATTGAAAGTTCTTCTAAAGAAGTTGTCCCCGCAAACATCCTTGACATATTGGTTACCTTGGACGTATCAAAATTTTCTATGGCCAATTCTTTAAGTGAACTCGTGCCATTAAACATGGCCGTCATTTCAATTACCGAGGATGTATCCCATTGATTCAAGTCAAGACTTTCCAAGGAGCTTGCATTCCCAAACATCCAGTTCATATGAGTAACTGAAGACGTATCAAATTTATTCGCACCTTCGATTGCCCTTAAATTTGATGCCCCCATAAATAATTGTCCTGAATTTGCTGGTAGGACAACCGTTTCTTTAACAACAATAAATTCAGTAGCCATTGATGGAAGTTTCCAAGGTGCTGCATCCACAAGCCCAGCAACCCCTCCATAAAGCGTAATTGTTTTTGAAACTTCATCGTAGTCCCATGGAACAGTTCCCCAGAGAGAAAGCTGACGCTGATAAACGAACACAACTGTCTGTCCCGTATCCGAGAACGTTCCTGATACATTATCGGGTACCGTAATTAATTCCCAGCCTTCGATTGTTTTAGCTTCTGCGGTATAAGTGTCTCCGTAATAACCAGTCAATGTCGCACTCTCCGCAACGTCATTTCCAGATTCATCAACATATTTCACAAGAACTTCTCCGGCTGGAATTCGCTTATAAGTAAAAACGACGGTCTGGTCAACTCCAGTAAACGTACCAGCCGCATTTTGAGGAGTTGTCATTAGTTCCCAGTCCGATATATTCTTGGCTTCTGCGATATAAGATTCTCCTTGGTAGCCATTCAGAAGCACGGTATTCGCAATCTCATTTCCAGATTCATCGACATGCCTAACTGTCACTATTCCTCCAGGAATCCGTTCATATATTGCTTGAATGACTGCTTCACCAGCTCCTTGTACCGTGATCAAGGAAGATTCTGCATAAACATCATTGACAGAAACCCCAATGCTGCTACTAATCTCCCACTTGACAAACCGCCAATTAACATTGGGTCTTGCCATTATACCTGGGATCGATCCCGTAGGTGTTGGACTCACAAATTGTTGAGGATTTCCTCCTTCTGGCGGATTAGCAATTAACTGGACTAAGGGATTATTTCGCTCTAGAGGATGATTCATTACTTGTTCTGATTCTTGCCTATTTGATTCGACGGTATTATTGGATTGAGAGATCTCCTCTGCATAAACCATATCTATGGGAATATGCGATAAAAGAATGGAGAAGACAACTAGAAATTTAATCAGTTGATCCATTTTTTTTACTTTTTCCATCATTCCCTCCTTTTGTATAAACTAGCGAATTTAACCATGCGTTTCCTACTCTACATAAGCAATAACTGCGTTTTTAAACTCGTTTAACATTCGAGCGTTTGTTATTGTCTATTTTTTAGACACATTCCTCCTTCCACCTTTTAAAATCAAAAATCTTCGTTTTTAATAAGCAAATAAAAAAACGGACAAATGACTTTGTATAAAGACAAAAATCCTTTGTCTCTAGACAGCGCAGATGAAGTGTGTCACCCATAAGTAAGCGTCTCAAAAACGAAGGCTTTTGAGACAAAAGATTGAGAAATTCAAATTTCTCGAGATTAATCATAACACCTCAAAAAAAATAAAACCCACCAATATTTTCTTTACCTAGTGAAAAAATTGACGTGATGTTCCCCTTCTTCAGCAGAAAACATTTTCTTCCTCAGGGGATTACATAACAAACGAACCGATATATTTAAAAACAGCAATGTGACAGGGATTGTTTTTTTAGAATGTTTTATTTCCGTAAATAGCAAAAAAAACTTAACGACCGCCATTTTTTTCTTGTCCTTACTCAACGCCCTGCTCTCTTCTAGACAAACAAATTCAGCAATTATTGTTTTGGTTTATCTGCTATCTTCAAAGAAAAAAACTGAGTGGGGAAAAATAGGATGTTTGAAAACGAATTTTCATTTAGTCAGACAAAATAATTCGTTATTTTACGTTATATACTTCATGTACAAAAAAAGGTATTCTTTCACTAAGAAAAATTTTCAACTGGAGGAATATAGATGTCAGGAATGGTTTATGGTTATGCGCGAGTCTCTACAAGACAGCAAGATCTTTCACGTCAATTGGATTTACTTGAGAAATATAACTGCCATAAAATTTATACAGAAAAGATTAGTGGTACGCAGGCCAATCGGCCAGAGTTGATCAAATTAAAAAAGCGCGTGAAGCAACAGGATCAAATCATCATCGAAAGCTTTTCCCGTCTTGGCCGCAGTACCAAAGACTTAATTGATTTGGTATATTTTTTTGAACAAAAAGGTGTGAAAGTAATCAGTATCAAAGAAAATTTTGATACTCAGACACCGCAGGGGAAATTGATGATGACCGTTTTCCAAGCATTTAGTCAGTTTGAACGTGATATTATTGTCGAACGTACCAAAGAAGGGCTGATTTCTGCACGGGCAAGAGGAAACATTGGTGGTAGACCCAAGGTAGATCCTCAGTTAATCCAAAAAGCTCTCCTTTTGTATCAAGAGCAGGGCTATTCAGTAGCAGAAGTTTGTCAAAAGACCGGTGTCAAGAAAGCAACGTTTTATCGTTATTTAAAACAATCAGCATTGCAAGGCTGATCACTTGGCTTTCCTTCGCTAACCCAGCAAACCACATCAAAAAACGACCATTGTTTTACGATGAAAGCAAGCTCATCACGAGTAATACAATGGTCGTTTTTCTAATTTTAACACAGCAAATTTTCTAGTGTTTAATCAAATATTCTCTGGTTCTTCTTGTTTCTGATAATATTTTTTTTCGAAATCAGTCCATGATCGGCTAAATTGATGATTCGAAAAGGCACTCTTTAAGCCGGAGCTTTGTTTGAAACGAAAGACTTCTTCTGCCTCCATTCCCAATTCTTTGGCAATCCGATCATCTGCCCATCCGCTTGCTACTAATTGTTGAACGATTTTGCTCATCTTCTCGATACCATGAGTGCCTCGAGCTCGATTATGTCTAACAGTGGAAGCCATACGGTGTTCCAATGGCTTATCGATAACAGTCACTGGCACTTCTTTTAGGTTCAACCGTTCTTTGGCCACTTGATAGCGGTGAAAGCCGTCAATCAGTAAGTATCCTTCTTTTTCGTTGTCAAAATAACAGACTAATGGTTGTGTGAAGCCGTCTTCCCGAATCGACAACTCCAAAAGTTCCAACTCGGGTTCCGCTACTTTATTGGGATTGTAGTGATTGGCGTGAATTTGAATCAATGGAACCATTTTTACAGCTAGCACAGGAAAAGCAATTTTTTCCATTAAACAGAACACTCCCTTTTGAGAAAATAATAGTTCTTCGTTTGGCGAAAAACGGTGAACCCTTTTGTCTGGAACAACGCCACTTCGTTAGGGTGATTCGTTGTGACTGTGATTTCTTGATCCGGATGTTTTTTTCGGATGTCATGCAGCATTTTTCTTAACAAAAGAGTTTTTCTGCCTGAAGCAGGCTCTTTTTCATAGAATTCGCCAATCTCGATGCGAGCTGTTTTTTTTTCATAGTAAGAGAAGCCCATCACCTGATTCAGCGAATCCACGATCACATACCAATGGCAATCCCCAGAATTAACGAGATAGGGAAATTGCTTTTGGTAGATTCGCTCAGCAAAGAAAGGCCCCATCAATTGATAGAAATGTCCTTTCTTATATGGTGGAAAAAAGACGATCAGTTGTTCTTTCAACTACTCCACATCCTTTCAGCAAATAACTGATTACGGCTGATTCTTGGTCAATTGTTCATAGGTCTTTCCTAACTTCTTCAATTGGTATTTTGGCAGGTGCTCGATGCCTAATGCCGCACCAAATTCCACAGCTAACGCATAGAGTTCAGACTCGTCTTTCTTGGTCAATGCGTATTGTCTGGTACTCAAAGAAAAATCATTTTTTTCCAATGCTTTCGCGATCCCCTTCCAGTCATGCCAAAGTACTTCATTCTTCAACCATTCTTTGCGTTTGGTTTCATCGGGAATCGCCTCTACATGAACACCGTACTTGTCCCGATAGTGAGCGATCAGAATCGATATTTTACGGTAGTAATGGTCTTGCAGATTTTTGGAATATAGCCCAATCGATTCCAGCAAAAAGACAGCGTACTCCTGCCAAGTCATGTGGGCAGGTTTTTGAGTATTGTAATGAGCCAACAAGGAAGTCCGTGCATACAAGCGGCCAAAATTTGCGCCCGAGACGCGGTTGACGACTTTCTCCCAAGTATCCGGTTCGACTAACGCATATTGAGAAAGTCCTTTTCGTTGTTGCAGGCCATATGGCTGACAAATCCGCATTTGCGTGATAGAGACCCCCTGCGTATAAAGCTTGTCATAAAAAGCATTCATCTCCCAATCAAAATGGGCATACGCTCCCCAGACATCCTCTGTCTTCCAGTCATATAATGGATAAAAGTTGACGATCGTTCCTTGATTGGTTTGATGTTTGATCCAGCAATGACCTTGATAATTGAAGTTTCGATTTAAAATGGCCCGGTAGCGATGCAAGCTTTCTTGTGTTCGAATGCCGATGCCACAAGCAACCGGCTCCCCTTTGTGATAGTTCGCATACCAAAAGGCAAAATTTCTCAGGAATTTATCTGGATTTAAATTTGCACTTTGGTACAGTTCCATCATTGATTCATCGAGATCTGCCAGCGAAATCGCATCCCTGGGCATTTCTTGGACCCACTTATCTCGTTCGGCTTCATCCCACATTTTCCACTGAGGTTGAAAAATACTAGTCGTGTTATCTTCATAAAATGGCAAGCAGAAATGATAGACCTGTTGAACGCTTTTCAGCTGTTTGATCAATTCCATAAAGTTCCGAGTTGAGCGATAATTGGCTTCGATGTCTAAAATCAACAAGTCAAATTTTTTTCCACTTTTTTGGGCAATTTGGTCAGCTAATTGGACCATTGCTCCGCTGTCTTTCCCACCGCTAAAAGAGAAATAAACATGAGAAAAGGTATTGAATATATACGTCAGACGTTCCTCAGCAGCTGCCAACACATTGATATCGCAATATTTCTTCATAAACCCCGCTTCTTTTACTTATTTTTGATTGAATTTGTGCATGTATTCACTTTCATTATAAAGTGAATTGGGGTTGCTTACAAGCCTACCTCTTAATTGCAGAATCCTTCTTAACGAAATAAACATCCAAATATTTCCACTCTTTCTTTCGATTAGGAAAAAAAATTTGTCTGTCTAACCCTGACATTGCTTGAGCTGGATCATCAATTAAGCGGATTGGGAAAATCCAATGGTTATCAAAACGTAAAAATCCCACTGGACTAGTTGCTAGTCTAGTGGGACTTTCCTTACTCCAATGGAAAATCATCGTTCGTTTTTATTGTTTCGTCACTTTCTCCAGTTGAGTGGTTTTTTTTCCACAAGATGTACACAACGATGACAGCAACCATTAAGATACCGCAATTCAACCATTTGGCATCATTTAATACGTGTAAATCTGGAGATGACAATGGATCGTTTCCCGATAGCTGTAACAAGATATTCAGCGGGCGATCAAAGAGAGTTGTCATAATCAGTAGAAAAGCCATCATGACGAATTGATGCGTGACACTCCCCTTATTTTGAGTGGTAAATTTGGCGATCATTCGCTGATCAACAGGTAAAGAAGGTTCCTGCGCATACCGTTGATTCAACCAGCTGCTGGTCAAAGATTGCCAAAAGCTTAATAAAAACAAACCAAGAACAAAACTTTGTGGAAAAAGAAGCACAAACAATGAAAGAGCCAAACCACCAAGCAGAACTGGAACTGTATTTGGAGAAATACCTTGCAGAATACGTTTGCCTAAGATCATGGACAAAATCATTCCTCCAAGATAAGGCAAATACAAATAGCGAGTCAACGCCTCTGTCCCATGTAGACTTCCTAGATAAAGCGCTCCAAATAAGAAAACAAAATTCCCTAACATGCCATTTAAAAAAGTTAGCACGTTGAGCCATGAGGGCAGCTTCCAATGCTTCTTCGCTCGTCCCAGATAAAATACGGCACCTAAGAAGAGGAAAAAGAAACCATAAATCGCCCAATCAAGCAATTGGATATTTGCCAATAAACGTGCATTCCGCAGCAAAAAGAGTAACAAGAAAAAGATTAGAAAAAGAAGCAATTCTTTAAAGGCGATCACTTTTGAATTCATTTGCTTAAAGTCGATGCTATATCTAGGATAGTGGGTAACTGTATGGTAAGCCATGACGTAAAACATCGTATACAAGCCAAATGCGGCTATCAGCTTCGTTGTGCCTGACCATTCCATCACCACTAACAACAAAATCAGTAAGAACAATGCAAAAGGCACTTTTTTACGAGTCATATTGATAAATCCCAAGTTCTTTTCATGAAGATTGACCGTGCGATTCGTTGGAACTAGCCAAGAGGCACTCAGCCCTAGCAGACTACCGGATAAATAGAAAAATGGAAAATAATAAACACCTAGAACTCCAGCAAAGGCTCCAACACCACCCATCAGCAAAGCACCAATCAGCAGTGTATAACTGTCTAATCCCAAACGTATACTGCGGATGAGAAAAATTCCTGTCATCCGTAATGTATAAAATAAAGTAAACGGCAGAATCGTTAACCAACTCTTGCCATCATTCAATCCTAGGAATAACAAATACGGAATCACGATTACCGTATTACTTAAAAGAAATGGGGTCGTTTGTGCAAACGTCACGAGCCATTTCTTGATTCGTTGAACCATCAGGAACCTCCTTATTTCTCTCTACCAATCACTCATCTGTGGTACGATCTATTGACATGTACAAGTGATCGTTTCTCATTTATTATACCTTTTCTATATAAAGACCGCACGGCTTTCCATAAAAAAAGAAGCTAAGAGTCGAAGGCGTTATTCCTTTATCGCTCGTTTAGAATGTCGTTTTTATCACTTACATCTTTTCTTCCATTGAATTCAATCATTCGCTATGCTACACTAGCGTTACTTTTGTTTGGCTGACGAACCGCTGCCCCAACCATGTTCGTTTGGACCAACTCGTTGCGAGTATTCGTGTTTTCGGATGCTCTTTTTGTCGCGTTTTTTGCCAAAAAAGAAAGTGAGTGAATCCAAATGATCCAAGTGCAACACCTCAACAAAAGCTTCAAAGTCGCGAAACGCCAAAGTGGTTTTCGTAATGCTACCAAAGCGCTCTTTCATCGAGAGGTTTCAACGATCCCCGCTTTACAAGATATCAGCTTTACGATTCAAGAAGGAGAAATGGTCGGATACATCGGTCCGAACGGTGCCGGGAAAAGTACCACCATCAAAATCATGTGCGGTGTTTTGACACCTGATGACGGAACGTGCTTGATCAACGGGCGCGTTCCATGGAAAGAACGGATCGATCATGTCCGAGACATTGGCGTTGTCTTTGGTCAACGCAGTCAGCTCTGGTGGGATGTCCCAGTCATCGACAGTTTCGAGCTGATTCGTGATATTTATCGGGTCGATCCGCAAGTCTATCGGCAAAATCTGGAAGAGCTAGTCACTTTGCTCGATCTAAGCGAAACGTTGAAAACCCCCGCCCGTTCCTTGAGTCTAGGGCAACGTATGCGCTGCGAGATTGCCGCTTCGTTGCTCCATGATCCCAAGATTTTGTTTCTAGATGAACCGACGATTGGCCTTGATGCGGTGTCTAAGATCGCGGTGCGCCAATTCATCAAAAAGCGTAATCAGGAAAAGGGAACGACTGTCATCCTAACGACCCATGACATGCAGGACATTGAAGCATTGACAGAACGCATTTTACTGATTGGTAAAGGGCAAATTTTATTAGATGGTCAATTGCCAGAGCTGAAGCAACGCTTCTCTGACGCCAAAACATTGCAGATCGATTATCTAGGAACCGCGCCGACACTTCCAGCAGGCGCCACTGTGACCCAAGCAGAAATCGGGCGATTGGAACTAACGATTGATCCAAATCAGCTGACCGTGCCGCAAGCCATCACACAGCTTAGCCAGCAAGTGGAGATCACTGATCTGTCTGTTTCCAGTATCACAGCAGAAGAAATGGTTGCTAAGTTGTATAAGGAGTACCATATATGAACAAGTATCAGGCACTTTTTCGCATCCGTTTTACAAATAGTCTGCAATATCGATCGGCAGCATTCGCTGGAATGGTGACACAATTCGTTTGGGGCATGTTGGAGATTTTCGCTTTCCGCGCCTTTTATCAGACCGATCCAGCTGCTTTTCCAATGACCTTTCAGCAAACCGTTTCTTATGTCTGGATGCAGCAAGCTTTCTTAGCATTGTTCATGTTATGGTTTTTTGAAAATGAGATTTTTGATGCCATAACATCAGGAACGATCGCTTACGAGTTGGCTCGTCCAATGGATCTCTATGACCGCTGGTTTTGCCAATCGGCAGCGAATCGCTGTGCAAAAGCGTTGCTGCGCTGCCTGCCTATTTTTGCTATCGCCTTTTTGCTGCCAGTGCCCTATCGTTTGGTCTTACCAGAAAATCTGATGAGCATACTGCTATTTATGCTGTCGCTGGTTTTAAGTTTAGGCGTCGTAGTGGCTGTGTCCATGTTGATTTATATTTCGACATTCTATACCCTTTCTTCTCTCGGGGTGCGAGTTGTGATGGGGGCAATCGGTGAATTTCTCGCTGGTGCCATTATTCCGTTGCCATTTTTCCCACAGCCTTTTCGACAAATCGCTGAATTACTGCCTTTTGCCGCGATGCAAAATGTGCCTTTGCGGATTTATAGCGGGGATTTGGTTGGAAATGCGTTATGGCTGACGCTGGGAATGCAGCTTTTTTGGTTGGTGGTATTGGTAGCTGGTGGCAAGTTTTGGATGGCTCGTGCGTTAAAACGAGTGATCGTACAGGGGGGTTGAAGATGTCTCTTTACTGGAAATATTTTAGTATCCATTTGAAAAGTCAAATGCAATATAAGGTTTCGTTCTTCTTGACGGCATTAGGCCAATTCCTTGGTTCCTTTACCGCTTTTCTAGGAATTTTGTTTATGTTTTCCCGGTTCCATCAAGTGGATGGCTTCTCATTTGAGGAAGTGCTGCTGTGCTTTGCGACAATCCTTTTTTCTTTTTCATTAGCGGAATGTTTTGCTCGCGGGTTCGACCTATTTCCGCAAATGATCGCCAATGGTGAATTTGATCGCGCATTGGTCCGGCCCCGACCGCTAGTCTTTCAAGTACTGGCTGCTAAAATGGAATTCACTCGCATTGGTCGGCTCCTGCAAGCATTGCTCTTGTTTTGCTATGTACTGCCAACAAGCGGCATTGATTGGCAGCCAATCAAAGTGCTGACTCTGACTTTGATGATTCTCTGTGGTGCCGTCTTATTCTTTTTTCTCTTTTTGATTTATGCCGCCATTTCTTTTTTCACCCTTCAGGGATTGGAATTCATGAACATCTTTACGGACGGCGCCCGCGAATTTGGCCGCTATCCATTTAGCATCTACGGCAAACATGTCTTGCGAATCTTGACCTATGTCATTCCAATGGCTTGGTTTCAATACTACCCCTTTTTATTTATCATTGGTCGGCTGGAGCAGCCACTGTGGGCGTTTTCCCCATTACTATGCTTGCCATTTGGTATTCCCGCCCTCTTGTTTTGGCGCTTTGGTCTGAGCAAGTATGTTTCTACCGGTTCGTAATGAAAAAGGAAGTCCTCAGTCGGGGCTTCCTTTTTTCGTAAGTCTGCGGATATTTCTTTTAAAACGATAGGACAAAAAAGCCGAGCGAGTGTACAAGTCGATCCCAATTGCCAGCCAAACACCAGCGATCCCTAAATTCAAGCTATTGCCTAACACTATCACACCTACTATTCGTATCACCCACATCCCAAACGCTGTACTATACAATGGTGTCTTGGTGTCTCCCATTCCTTGCAGCACGCCAGCTAGAATGAGACTGATCGCTAATCCTGGTTGATTGAACGCATCGATCCTCAAAGCCACCACGATTTGACGAAGTGCTTCGGGATCTTTCGTGAACAAAGTAGCAACAATCGGAGACCCAATAAATAGTCCAATCCCTAAGAGACTAAGAATAATCACACCATATTTTACAGATAAAAAAGCAATTCGTTTTGTCTCATCATAATCTTTCTTTCCTATACTCATTCCCGTCAGGGTAGCAGCAGCCGTCGCCAACCCATAGGCAGGCATATACACAAAGCTTTCAATACTGCCAGCAATGGTGTGTGCTGAATAGGTTTTGGCACCAATCGCCACGATCAGACCAAAGTACAATACCTGTCCCAAACGCATCACTAACCGCTCCAACGCTGCTGGAAAAGAAATTCGCAACAGTTCATTGAAACTACTTTTATTCAATCGAGTAAACAATGGAAAAGCAATAACAGAATGCTGTACTTTTCGATAAAGTAATATCGTACCTAACGATCTGGCAATTAATGTTCCTAACGCTGTTCCCATCACACCTAAAGCTGGAATTGGCCCTACACCAAAAATCAAGACATAATCCACTACGACATTCAATACGTTCGTAATAATACCGATTTTCATTGGTGTTTTGGTATCTCCGATTGCTCGTAGCATACTTCCTAAAGTAGACATCGTTGCAATAACAATAGCTCCGCCCCCTACAATACTAAAAAATTGCAGGGAAGAATCAAGGGTTTCTTTTGTCGCTCCCATGATCGTTAAAAGCTGAGGTCCAGCTACTAAACTTACAATTCCAAGAAAAAGACCAGAGATGATTGCCAACAACAACGATTGCTTAGCGATCTGCTTTGCTTTTTCTAGGTTATTTGCGCCGATACTTCGTGAAATCAATGAAGATGTCCCAATTCCTAAAGCAATTAAAATAGCTATATATACATTCAATATTGCATTAGCTAAACCAACACCTGCAACGGCAAATAATCCGATTTTGGAAACCATCAATGAATCAATAAAGCCAACTGTCGTTTCCAAGACATTCTCCACAGTTGCTGGCAATGCCAAATGAATGATTCGCTTCTGGATTTGCATGTCTTTTGGCAAATCAGCATTTAATTTAGTCATATCCCGTCACTCAATTCAACTTGTTGTATTGGGTGATCACCCGTTTCAAGGCCTTCATTTCTTCATCCAAATCTGAACCTGCACTAACATGTATCAACGCATGATCCGCTTGGGCCTCCAAGAGGATTTGGCTGATTTTTTGAATGGCCGAACGAGCTGAGTTCAACTGGATCATGATATCCCCATAATCTTTATTAGCGACGACCATCTTTTTAATCCCAGAGACTTGCCCTTCAATTTTATTCAGGCGTTTAAGTAATTCATCTGTTTGATGTTCTTTGGCATGTGACATAGCGATTCCTCCTTTAATATAGGGGTACCCCCCACCCCTATTGTACGTAATCATTATTTCTAAGTCAAAAAGTTATGTTTAATTCTTCTATTGCTAAAGTCATTTCAACTATCTTTCCTCGGAGGTGCTACAACTCTGGTCATGAATGAGAGAAACAGACAGCAACAAACTCACTTAGTGCAACTTTTACAAGTACTGTCATATTATATAGTAATTTTACACTTTGAATATTGTTTTAAACACTATACTGTGAGAAAATCAAAGAAGAAAGATCAACTTAAAAGGAGCGAATCAACATGCAGCTATCTGAAAAGCCAGCAACTCATAAATCGCGCAAGCCAAAACGTCTTGTTTTCATCCTCCTCCCTACCCTGATTGTTGTAGTGCTGGGTCTGTTCTTGAATCACTTCAATTACTGGCCTTTTCAGGGTAGCAAAATAGCTGGTGTCCCTGATGGTCAGCTTGTTCAACTAGAAAATGAACCAGATTTGACGAGTTTGCTACTGGCATATGGTTCGCAACTAAAATTCAACACCACGGCAACCTCATTAACAGTCTATTTTGATCACTATCGCAAAGGTGAATTAAGTGCTCATGAATCAGTTGCTTCTTTGACTTATGAACAAGATGTTTCCATCAGTGGCTATTTAAACTTTGGTATTGCGGAAGGACAGAATCATTTATTGGTGAAGTTATTCTCCAATGGCGCCATGTCACAAACAGTCACCGATCTTTCCGACTATGACTTTCCCCTTACACAGGAAGACAGACAATTTGGTGCTGTGACTACTATCAAAAACGGCAAAGTGAAACTCGAGAAAAATAAAAAAGTCCCACTGCTTTATTTAGCAGAAGGAAATGATGGATTAAAAATCTATGATGATATGGCAAATAATCTAGCACCAGATAACTTGAAAACCTTACCAAATGCCTACTTAATTTACTTGATAATTAAATAACTTAAGTTCTCATAAGAAAACTACATGGCTTTGACTATCCCCTTCAATACATTTTTAAAAGAACAAAATGAACAGCAAAATCTTAGTTGTCTCCTTTAAATCGTTTTCCTTTACTTTTTTATGCTTTTTACTTATTATTCTTTTGAAATAAGAATAAATTAAAATAAAAAAGGAGAGCAAACATGGAAAAATATCAAGTGTTTCCTGGTCAAGACTATCAGGCAAAGGTTATTGGCTTTAGTGGTTTACAAGATGTTAGCGTTATTCATGTTTACGAAAATACAGCTACAGTGTTGATTCAAGGTACTTCTGAAACAGGAGTTGCGAAACTTTGCAACTTTTCAATCAAAACTGCATCATTGGTGGGATAAAACTTTCAGAGACTGAGGAAACTGATTTTAGGTACAGGATCCCCAAGACAGAAAAAAGGCAGCCCAATTAGTGTTGCTTCGTTGAAACACCAAAATGTATAAAGTATTTTTATTTTATTTATTCAATATCTCTCTACATTATTTGCAAATAATGTTAAAATAAAAAAACAGGAGATGTATCAGGCTTCCCCCAAGAGAATCTTCCCCAAGTGCTCTTGCCTGGTACTTCTTCCTTGTTTGTTTTTCGGAACTACAGAACAATGGTAAGCCATTCTTCTACGAATTTCAAGTGGTCTTATTGCTGAGCAAAACAAAGATTTACTATTCTATTTCCCTCAAATCTCCCAATAAAAAAACATTTATTCTACTTTTGTTGATAAATTTCCAGCTACGGAGATCTGCTGATAATCCTATCCTCGAATAAAAAAACTGCGAAGGCACTTCTTGTTGAAGCGTCCCCCACAGTCGTTATCTATGACACATTTCTCATTTTGATTTGAATCCTTCTAGTTTGGAATAGTCTCTGTATATACAGTCTTCTTTCCATACAATTCCTGTGTGATTCCTGAAAGATAATCGGCAGAGTTGGTGCTGCGAAGATTATACATTAGGAAAATCCCGTAATTTTCAGCCTTCGTCCGTTTAGCATATTGAATGCTTTGCGCTTGGTTTCTTCCTACTTCTACAGCCGCTGGTCCTAAACGGTCGGCCCCCATTCCAACAAAGTAAGGAACCTGCCAAGAGCCATAATATGGATTCCAGCTATAATCGATCGTCTTTGAAACATTTTCATTATACATTGAATTCTCGGCAGCGGGACCAATATTATATAGTGTGATCAGCTTATCTGTCCCAAGACGATTTCTCAATGCTTGAATAAGCCAAATGAATGACTGATCATTTGGTTGAGGTGTCCCATTTTTCCCGTATTCTGCATACTCATCATCAAAATCGATTCCGTCTAAACCATACGTTTTCACCACTTGTTCTAGCTCCGCAGCAAACGCATCAGCACTGGCATAATCTGTGAAATTTGCAAAACCAGCTCCTTGGTGATTTCCTAATATCGATAAGAGAACTTTTGTGCCTCGTGCTTGTAACGGTTTGATCTGGGTTTCCTTTTCGGCTAGTGTTTTTTGTACTTGCTCATTTAAATGAAGATAGGCTTGCTTTGTCGCTGGATCATAATTGATATTCGCAGCAAAAATGATCCCGATGTCGATTGCAGGTTTGTCCGTTCCGGCTAGCGTATATTTCCCAATGTTTCTAAATTCGTTGTCATTGACTTCAACATACATCACTGTTTTCGGTGTGACTTGATCGGCAGCCTGAGCTTCTAAAACCGGTGCGGCCAAAGAAAAGAGACTTAAAAGAACCATCACCACAAAAGCAACTGTGAATCTTCGAGATGGTTTCACTGCTAGTTGATTCTTATTGTTCACTGTCAACGCCTCCTATAATAATCAGATATTTACACATCATTTACGAAGATTTTTTTTGCATAGAGTCTATTGTTCTGCTGCCATAAGCGCAGCTTCTTTCAATGGGTCATATTCAGGGCTGATCGCTTCTTCATACTTAGCAGCCAAAAACACTCGATTCACTTCATAATGAGAAGTGGCACGTTCGATTTGTTGACTTAATTCTTGAACTTGGCGATCGGAAAACTGGTCGTTCTTTCTAGCAAGATAATGTTTAGCAAAAGCTTGCGACTCCGCCAAAGAGTAGCCTTTTGATTCCAAAATCGCCGTTTTTGTCCAGAGAAAGTCCGTCTTCAACAACTGATCGTTTCTTCCTTGGATACCATCGCGGTCAATCGCATAAAGAAACATGCCTCCAGTTTCAGTTGTACGGACATAATTTGCGACACTATAGAGATTGCTGGACTCATAAGGTTCACGGGTATCTCCCCATGTTTGATTGGTACGTTCTTCAGGAAACGAGAGACCGACTAAATACTGAGACCGTTCGATACCTGTCTTTGAGAACGTGTTGTTCCATGAAGACTCCGCCCGCGTGGCATTCGATCCATATTGCTGTGCACCCAAAAAACTGAACGCTGATGAAACAGGAGTAAATGGCTCTAGGGAAAAGATATCTACAGTATCATAAATCAGCAGTGTATCTGTGTCTGACTTCGGTCCAATATAGTGTGAGAGGGCCTCGATCACCCCATGGGCGATTTTCAGTTGACTGGTAGTATAAGTACTTTCCATATCAAAATCAAGGCCATCAATTCCTGGTGTCATATATTTATCTAAAAGCTGCTTTGCATAATCGTTAAATTCTTTTGCTGTTGGTTGGCTCTGCGTTGTAGGAACTTTCAATAGTTCGCGATAATCTAATCCTCGTACAAGCTTTGTTCCTCGCTTGTGTAATTCTGGTGCATAAACATTGGCGACTTCATCAAAAAAGACTTTACTATCTGCATCACTCACATTTGCGTGGAACACATTGACCACATCAATACCATAAGGAATATCTGTCATTCGGATCTGATTATTTTGTTCAGATGGAATACTTTGATCTCTCCATGTGCGGTAATAGACCATAAATGTTTTTTCCGATTTCTCAACAGTCGTGGCAGATCCCTCAACCCCAAACAAAAACCCACAAAGCAACAACGAACTAGCGGCAAACAATCCCAAAACGACTTTTTTCATCAACATCCATCCTTTCAGAATAAAATTTGATACACTTCATGTTAGCGCTTACTTAATGAAATATCTAGGAACAAATTATAGGTATTTCATAACAAATTAAAGATTTTTCTTTAAAGTAAAAAAAGAATGCACTAAAAATAGCAACAAAAGAAGCCCTCTATTCTCATGAGGGCTTTCTTATCCTTTTCTTGCAAAACGGCAGTCTCCTAAAAAAGAATGGTGATTTTGATAACACATTTTTAGAGCATTGCTTAACTGCGAACAAGCAATTCAAACGGTAAAACGATTTGTTCCCTACTCCGTTCCTGGAATAGACGGAACGCTTCTTGTCCACAGAGGTGCAAATGGAATTCAACGGTTGAAAAGTTCAGTAATCGACTGATCAGTAAGTTTTCTTGACCGATAATCAGAGGTGCTTTTCTTTCCCCATATTGAGATAATATTGTCGCTGCGATTTCATCTCCATTGGTAATGATCCCGTCAACGCCCCGGTCTTTGAAAAAAACAGCCGCAGCCTCGCCATCTTCTGCTTTGATACAATCCCAAAAAATGTCCTCTTCTGAAAACCCGGGAAAGAGCTCCTTTGCTTTAGCGATCGTATTGATCGAATTACAGCTGAGTCGTTTGCTGCGGCCAAGAGTCAAACCTAACCGTTTAACGCCTTGTTCTTTAAGATAAAGGATGCTGGCTGTCACTGAGCCAACTTGATCGATCGTTACAAATGGGACATCCGTTCCGCTGGCATCTTCACAAAAAACGATAGGACCATTTTCAAGATAGGGGCGAAATGTCTCAATATGGTTGGCACGAGTGATGACAATCAATCCATCGAACCCTTTGGCAGCGAACTCTTCTAAATAGTCCTTCTCCAAGGCTTTATCGAAATTAGTTGGTAAAAGCGTCACCTTATATTGTTGCGCAAATGCTTCTTCCATAATGCCATTTAGTATTCTATCGAAGAAGGGATGGTTGACAAATGGTACGATGACTCCCACATTGAATGTTTTTCCTGAGCTTAGTTTCTGAGCGATCTTATTCGGCTTATAGTTCAGTTCTTTCATCATGGCTAAAATGGTTTGACGCTTTTGTTCTTCCACATACGGATGGTCGTTGATAACCCGGGAAACCGTAGTGATGGAATAACCAGTCATTCTTGCAATATCTCGAATCGTTGCCATAAACAGTTGCTCCTTATGCTATGTATTTTCACTGCTGCTTTATCTTCCTCTGTCTAGTTGTAGTCTACCATAAAAGGAATATAAAGACAGATTGTGGGGATGAAAAGGAAGATTTCTCTACCATAAGTGATAGACAAACAACCCGAAGTAGTTCTCCCTACTTCGGGTTGTTGATTACTCTTCTTCATTCCTATCTCATTTTTTCTACAAAGGCTTTTATAGAAGGATTTTGGCAGCCAGCGTCAAAACATTCCAAAAAACGTGGGGTTAACGCGGTGCGAACCAAAGCTGGATCCAGTGCTTTCAAACCTGACAGTAGTGGTTTTGCCATCACTTGTTTTACTTCATTCAATATTTCTGCATTGCGATTTTGTGATGCTTTCCGTTCTTTAGGATACCCATTTCCTTTGTTAGAACCAAAAGCACGGTCGAAGATTGTTTCCAGGTTTAGCTCTGCGCCCCAGCTGAATCCTTTAGCATAAGGCAAAGACAGGGCATTACCATTATTGATTTGCAAAAAAAGATATGCGTCGGTTGGTTCGATACAATACCCGCATATCACACCGGGATAGGCATTTAGAGACATTAATGCGCCTTGTCCAGTGCCGCAGCCAGTCACAATAAAATCAATCGCTCCTGAATGAAGCAGCAGTGCCGCTTGAATACCTAAATGAATATAAGTCAAACGTGGATTGTCTTTGCTGTAAGCTTCTGGCAGATCTTCTGATAATAAAGGTTCACTCATGCCAACATTATAAACCTCATGACCATATTTGTTGCCGATTGTTGTCAACTCATTTAGGATAATTGGATTTTTTGCTGCCTGACTAAATTCGTTCAAAAGTGCGATTTTCATTCTTTTCCACCTCATTTATTTTTAAAAAAAGATAATTGAAAGCTGCCAAAGCGTTTTTTTTCGTTTTAAAAGCGGCCATTAGTGAGTCGTTTTCTGTGAAATCGGTTAATTCCCGATAAAAATGTTTGTTCTGTCTAATTTCAATCGGGGTCTGCATTCTAGTGGCCAGTAAAAAGACCGTGTCCACCATTTCATCCTCGTACCAAAGAATTGGTTCATTCAAAACCATTATTGCTACTTTAGGTTCAAATACTTCTGTCATACTTCCATGTGGAATCGCTGTATGATGACCGATACAGGTAGTTGTCTTTTGTTCCCTTTTCCAAACCGTCAGATAGAAATTTGGCGATACAAACCCTAAACTTTCTAGTTGATTGGATAAAAATGTCACGACTTCTTCTTTGTTTGTATATGTTTGATTTACGAAGATCAATCTTGGATCCAGCAACGGCTTGGATGCATCGGAAAAAATAGAGATTGATCCAGGTACAATTCCCCAACGAGAAAGAGCCGTTCGAATATTCACAAGATCTTTGTTTGAAGGAAGATAAGAAATCGGAACTGCAGTGACCGAATCTACTGGAACCATCGTTAAATAAAGGACATCTTTTCTGGTAGAGTCAATTTCTTCTTCTCGTATAATATAAATCTCTTTGATTTCTGGAATATTTTTTTTAATATATTCAGTGGCAAACAAACTTTGGGAACGGCCTCGATCCGTTACTAAATAAGCATCAACTTGACTTTGATTTCTCAATATAGCGGCTTCGATATACAAAACGATGTAAGCAATCTCATCTTCGGTTAACTGTACATTATAGTAGTCCTCAAATAATTGACTTGTTGACCAAACGCTCAAAAAGACGCGACCATAGAGTTTTTTCAAGTCTCGGGTCAATTCAGATGAATTTTTGTGCCCGTATTTCATTCGAAAAATAGCAGAACGAAGATGGTTTGTCAGTTCTTCTTCCAAAATTTTGTCTTCCGTCAATGGCTGTTGCAAAATTTCTGAAATAGATGAAATGATTGTATGAACAAATTCAAGCAAATCGTTATCATACTGATTTTTTAAATTAGTGAGTGCTGCCGAATCCTTCCAGCGCAATTTATTTGATACAAGAATTTCCGCAGTAAGTATTCTTTTATCTACCTCATTGAATGTTCCGAATCCTCTTTTTTCTAATCCACGATAAAGGGTTTCAACAAAACTATATTCATTGGTGTATTCTCTTTCAAAATCATCAATCGTTGGCATATCAGAGGCATAAGAAAATCTTCCAACGCTCAAAATCAGCATGATTCGTATTTTGATAAATGAGGTATTAGAAAATTTGATTTTCCAATCACTTTCTGCTTTTCGAATAATCTCAGAGATTTCTTCAACAGATATTCCTCTGGCAAATCGTTGCAAAACAACAGTTTGTTTTTCATCTTCTTGCAGAAGGATCGCATCTCGAATCGCTATCCGTTTTGAATATTCATCACCTACCAAAGTAAGTCCTTTTCCGGGAATCGTTTGAATCATAATATGATGATCAGCAAACCATTCTTTCACATGACTCATTAGTTTTCTGAAAGTAGGTATACTGACATATAATTTTTCAGCTAATTCTACTTGAGTGATAAAGTGATTGCTCGCCCTTTCCAACAGCAAACAAATTAATGTCCATTCATCATTTTGGGAAATTCCTTCAGGTATAGAAAAATCACTGAAATGTTTTAATAACTGGTTTTGCTTATTTGGATAGAGCACAAATAAGATCCCTCTACCAGGCTTCGTATCAATTCGTCCAAGTTTATTTTCTACCAACAAATCATCGATTTGGGCGATTTTCCTCCGAATCGATTTTTCAGATTTTCCAACATATTCAGCTATTTTTTTGATAGAGGTCTCCGGATTTTTCTGAAGAAAACGTAAGATCTCTCTCTTTACTAATTTGTCTTTTATCAAATCCAAAGCCCTCCTATCAGATTCTGCCTTTCATCAACTATTCATGACCCGTGTAAGTAACCTCGCCGAAAATATAACGATCCTTTGAGCCGATTACCTCAATGTAATCTTTCACAAATTGCTTGACTCCTGCTTCAGCAGCCATACATAAATGCATATAATCCGTTTGCTCGTCTTTTTTTAGTTCTCTCATCATGGCTTCTTTTGCAACAGTGAACGCATCTGTAGCCACATTGATTTTATTGATTCCTAAAGAAACTGCTTTTCTTAAATTGGCTTTCCCGCAACCACTTCCTCCATGAAGCACTAATGGCATCTGCAACGTTTCTTTTAACTCTGCTAAACGCTCAAAGTCTAGTTGTGGTATTTTCCCTTTGGGGTAGTTGCCATGTGCGGTACCAATCGCAACAGCTAGAGCATCAACATCTGTTTTTTGAACAAAGTGTAATGCTTGTTCAGGATTTGTGTAAAGATCCATATTTGCATCATCTTCGTTCAGCGCTTGTCCTACATGTCCTAATTCTGCTTCAACAGAACAGCCAACGCTATGTGCAAGACTGCAGACCATTGCCGTCTTTTGCAAGTTTTCTTCATAAGACAGGCTTGAACCGTCAAACATGACATTTGTAAAGCCTTGATTGATACATTCAGCAATGACTTGGAAGTCCATGCCGTGATCTAGATTCAACGCAACAGGAATAGTAACTCTGGCTGCCAGTTCCTTGATCAATGGAATCATTTCTTCTTTATGTGCATGATTTTTCATTTGACCAGGACCGAATTGAATGATGATCGGTGAACGCTGTTCTGCGGCTGCTTCGATTCCTGCACGCGCCATTTCAATATTGATACTATTCATCGCCATCACACCATAATAATTTTTATTGGCATCTTCTAAAATTGATTTCATACTTACTAACATTGTTGTACCCCTCTTCTTCATATGATCGCGTTTCTTATTCTTCTAAAGTAATGTCAAAATCGAAATCGTCTGTTTCACTGTTTTCTACTGTTTCAGTTTCTGCTACCGTTTCACGTTTGATGACCGCATAGACAACGCCGGTAACAACTGAACCGATTACCAGAGCTACAACGAACATTAATGGATTCGTCATCATTGGTATCACAAAAATACCGCCATGAGCCGCAACTGATTCCACGCCAGATCCTACCGCTATTGCTCCAGCAGTTGCAGATCCTAAGACGGAGCTGATGATGAAACGAACTGGATCTGCTGCCGCAAATGGCAGTACACCTTCGGTTATAAAACATAATCCCATTGGAAAAGCAGCTTTAGCGGTATCGATTTGTGCTTGTGCAAATTTTTTTTTGGCTAACAAAGTGGCAATGAATGCCCCGATTGGCGGTGTCATCCCTCCAACTAGTTTAGCCGCCATTGGACCGTTGATTCCATCTGCTCCTAATGCATTGGCTGCCAGTGAAGCAGTTTTATTGATAGGCCCGCCTAAATCAAATCCCATGCAGGCACCGATTACCCCACCAATCACAGACTTTGCTCCGCCATTCAGCGCAATGATCCATTGTTGGAATCTATCCATAATGAAAGCTAACGGTGGCGAGAAAATCATTAGAAACAACATCCCACTAACTAAAGTAACTATTACTGGGATAACCAAGACCGGCATCAAGCCTTGCATCCAACTTGGTACTTTCCATTTTTTCACCCAGTTCACACCATAACCAATCACAAAAGCGACCAGCAAGCCCCCTAAAAATCCGGCTTTTGTTTCATTAGCGGTATATCCTAAAATAAGTGCTGGTACAATAGCTGGCCGTCCAGCAATGGAATAGGCGGTGCCAGCAGCCATAACCGCAACCGCAAAGGCCATTGCATAGGAACTCAGCTTGTTGACTCCCCACCAAAAACCTGTCCACGTATAAGGATCCATCTCAGAAAACGGCGTGACTCCCGGTTGAACTAAATCTCCAATATTGTATCCGCCAAACCCTTTTGCTAGTGCCCCCAAAATACCACCGGCTACAATGATCGGAATCATATACGAAATTCCTGTCAGTACGTGTTTCTTTACCTCAAATTTCCCCTTCATGTATGCTACTCCTTTCCTTGATCATAAGCCTAATTTTTCATGAATTTTCTTGATTACACCTTCTGGTGATTTCATGATCATTGCTATGGGAATGTCAATGACTTTTTTCCCTTTGAATCGTTCCCGAGATACGCCAATATCCGTAGCTAGCAACACGATATCTGCTTCACGAATATCTTTTTCAGTTAATTCATTTTCTACCCCAATCGAACCTTGCGTCTCAATTTTCACATCATCCCCAGCTTTTATGGCAGCTTTCTCAATTTTTTCCTTTGCAATATACGTATGCGCGATTCCTGCTGTACAAGCAGTGATTCCAACTATTTTCATTTTCTTCCTCCTTAAATCTTTAATCGATCGATAACCTCATCAACTGAGTGGGTTATTTTTAATCGATTTAATAGTTCATCATCACTTAATTTTGCTGCAACCTTACTCAACAATTGCAGGTGTAATTTTGCACCAGATACATCGTCCGGAACCGCAAACAAAAAGAAAAAATTAACTGGTTGATTATCGTAAGATTCCCAGTGGATCATTTTGTTTGTTTTACCGATTGCGATTCCAGCTCGCATGACCGAATCTGATTTCCCATGGGGAATTGCCACGTTATTCCCCATTCCTGTGATCCCTTCTGCCTCACGCTCGTATACAGAGGCAATAAAATCGTCAAGTTTGCTGAGATAATTTTCTTTGTACAATAGAGTAGCTAATTCACGAATCACTTCGTCTTTTGTGCTGGCTTTCATATTTAGATCAATAACATTCCGATCAAATATTGTTTGATTTTCATTGACTGTTTCCATTCTTTCGCTCCTTCCATCTCTTATTACACTAAGAATAACAGAAAAAAAGAAAGCGCTTTTAAAGAAATTGGGAAGAGCATTGTGGAATTTTTTTCTTTGCTGTTCAATCATGACTTTCAGATAATAAGACCTGGGCATTTATAAGTAAAAAAATTTATAGATAAAAATAAAAGCCCAAAATTTTTTGGGCTTTTCGGGTTAGTAGATTTCTAATATTATAAAATTTATTATTGATGGAGAAGAACATAAGCCAAGGAAATAGGTACCCTAAGTATAATAGTATAATTCTAAGCCCTATTTGCTCTTTCCTTAAACACATACATCCAGCCCGTTAGGCTAATCACTAAACTGGCTAAAACAAGCCAAAAACCGGAATCAATGGTGATTCTCCCCTCTGCAACTAGCTTCTGTGAACCAATGACCATGTCGCGGCAGTAAAGAAATGTTCCACCTGCACCGATAATTAGGGAGACAATCAATGTAGTATAAATTTCACCTTTACTAGCATTGTGTCCAAAAAAACTGCCGCTCAACATTTGATAGCCCACTATCACACTACCTACGATCCCCATGACAAAAAAAGCGAAATCACTAGGATTACTGAAAAAACCCGGCATAGTAAATAATAATATAAATCCAACTTTCAATCCCCACTTATAGCTATTGCTTTTCAACTGATTCTGCCGTTCATCATAAGACTCTTTTTCCATTCTACTCACTGATCGAAGAAGTAATCCATACAAGAGATAAAAGCCAAGAATAAATAAGACTCCAATAAACCAATAGCCTACCCAGGTAAAGAAAATCAAATTTGCTGCTACCCACAGCACGTGTAATACTTTCTCAAAAATACTTGCCCACTTGTTTTTCATTCGTTTGTGCCTCCAGTCAATTTAAACAGCTCCTCCACTGATAATTTAAAATAATGAGCAATCCGTAATGCCAACTCTAATGAAGGATTGTATTTGTGGGTTTCGATGGCGTTGATCGTTTGACGAGAAACGCCCATAATCGCTGCTAATTCGCCTTGTGATAATCCTTGTTCCTCACGTATGCTTCTTAAACGATTGATGACTGGCATCTTCTCACTCCTGTCAAGTTTCCTTTACATAGAAGTTACCATATTTCACAGCTTGTGTAAAGGTTCCTTTACATTTCCGATTTTCGATAAAATCCAATCTATCCTCCAAATACAAACTTATTCCTTCAAATGTTAGATATAGCCCCTCATTAGTAACAAAATAACTTATCACTCTATTTTGACAATATAATCTGTTAAAATGAATGAATCCCACCTATAAAAAATTGATTGGAGTGTACGAGATGAAGAAAGTATTAATCGCTCTTTTTTCCGTCGGTGCAATTTTAGGACTGTCGATCCATTTCTTTGGACTACAGATCGGACTCGCACTTTTTAATAAACCGATCTATATGATTCCACCTTCCGTCTATCGATTAACAAAAGATGCATTAACAATTATGGAGAATTATGGAGTATATGCAAAAGAGACAGGATTTGAGAAAGAAATACCAAACTATCTAGCTCAAGTCAAAAAAGACGATACGTTTGATGATGTTGTGCCCATGCTCAATGAAGCCATAAAGGAAGCTGGTGGTGATCATTCAGCTATTATTGAAGTCCAAGAGGATAAAGCGCCACTTTTCAATCCAGCTCTGCTTACTTTCCCTAGAATCTTGGCAGAAGACAACATTGTGACCCTCATTTTGCCTTCATTTCCTGCTAGTGATGAAGAAAATGTGCACACTTACGTTACTACAGCACTCGAACAACTTTCCAAGATTTCTGATCCCAAAGGTGTCATTATTGATCTACGAGGGAATACCGGTGGCAATATGATGCCTATGTTAGGGGCATGCGCTCCTTTCTTTAAAGAAGGTAAACTATTCGAATTTACTTCTCCTAACAAAAAAATCCCCGTCTTCAAGAAAGACGGGAAAATATGTTTTGAAGAAGATAATTTAAGTCTACCAACTAGCTTAAACTTTCATCACTTGCCTATTGCTGTCTTAACAGATCATCAGACTGCTAGTTCAGCTGAAGTTCTACTGGTTGCTCTTTTAGGACAAGACCATGTTTCCTCTTTTGGAGAAGAAACAGCTGGTTATGCCACAGGAGTTTCAATGATTCCTCTTTATGGAAAGTACGCTTTGTCCTTAGCAGGTGCAAAAATCAAAGGTTCCAATGGGATACTGTATGAAGAAAAGCCAATTCTTCCTGATGTCATAACTGACCACCCGGAAGATGCTGCACTAAAATGGCTTAAGTCCATTCATTAACCAGCAATTTGAGAAAATCCTTACTAAAAATACTTTTTTTCCTTAGATTCTGACCTACTCTATCTCAGCGCCTTCACTAGCGCTGTTTTCAAGTTAGGATTTTTGAAGGACACCTTTTTTAGCATAGCGCCGAAAAACACGATGGACCAGTTTGCTCGCTAATCGTTGGATAAAGACGGAATAGTTGAGTAATGCGACCAACAAAATCAAATTGATATAGGTCGTATTGCCGAGATTAAATAGATCTCTTCCGACAATCAATGCGATAAAGTAGAGAAGCTGTGTGCCAAAGAAGACAAATGTTCGGTACTTGCTGTTTGGCGGATAAATTTTCCGCTGGATCAAGATGTAATTCCATGCAGTAAAAATCACACACATGATCGATAAAGCTTGACCACTGCTGCCGAACAAGTGCCCGATATTAATAATAAGTAATGTTCCAATTGCGATTGACAGCGAAGCCGGGAAAGCATTTTTGAAAATAGTAGACAAAAAGGCGCCTTTGATCCGATTGAAATCCGGTTCGAAATTCAACAAAAAGGTAGGAATGCCTACAAAACAAGCATTGATGATCGTAAGTTGGATCGGTTCAAAAGGATAAGCGGTCCCCGATAACAGTGTTCCCATAGTGATCAAGATGGAGAAAAGCACTTGAACTAAAACGAGCGACCCTGAGCGGGTAATATTATTGATGACTCTTCTCCCTTCATCCAGTACCGAAGGCAGCGCCGAAAACTGGTTTTCCAACAGAACTAAATTTGCCACTTGTCTTGCTGCATCGACTCCTGATGCCATTGCGATCGAGCAATCGGCTTCTTTAAGAGCTAGGACATCGTTGACCCCATCTCCTGTCATAGCAACCGTATGATTCATTTCTTTTAAATAAATGACCATTTCTTTTTTTTGCTGTGGAGTCACTCTACCAAAAATCTGATAGTTGCCGACTGCCTCTTTCAGTTCTTCGGAGGTAAGCGTCGAAACATCGATATAATCAGACGCTCCGGGAAGATTGACTTTTTTGGCGATTTGATTAACCGTGACCGGATCATCGCCAGAGATGATCTTGCACTGAATAGCTTGGGATCTGAAATACTCTAGAGTAGCTTTGGCATCTGATCGGACCGTATCCGATAATAAGAAAAATCCTAAAGGTTCAATCGTTGCAGGCAACTCATGATTTTCGCAAGTCTGGGGGCTATGTGCCAATACAATGACCCGATACCCTTGTTCAGCCAGCGCTCGTTCTTGTTTTAAAACAGGGGCATGCTCGTTGGATAAAAGAATAGAGGCCGCACCAATAAAGTAGGTCCCTTTTCCTTCAAAAGAAACACAACTGAATTTTCGTTCCGAAGAAAAAGGCACGACATGCTGCATCGCATACGTTTCCTTCTCTGGAAAGAAGTCTCTTAACGCCATGGCCGTTGGGTTCTTGTCCGGTAAATGTGCCAGTAGATTTTGCGTGATCTCTGTCATTTCTTCTTCTGAGGTAAAAGGGATCACTTTCTCTACTGTCATTTGTCCTTCTGTGATCGTTCCCGTTTTATCTAAGCAAAGAACATCCACTCGTGCTAACGCATCGATACAGTTAAGCTCTTGCACCAAGACTTTTTTTCGTGCCAGATAGACGGCACTGATGGTTAAGGTCACACTCGTCAGTAAAAATAATCCTTCTGGAAACATTCCTACAGCTGCGGCGACAGTTCGCAAAATGGCTTTGTTGAAAGAGGCATGCGTAATAAAATATTGTTTAAGGAATAACAACGTACACAATGGAATCAGAATCATACTGATCCAGCGAATGACTTTGTTCAGACTTCCTTGAATCAAGTATTTTTGCCGCTTGATCGTTTTCGCTTCCTTATTGATTTTTTCAATATAATTTTCTTCGCCGACGTGGATGACTTGGCAAAGTGCCTCACCGGCTGTGACAAAGCTGCCTGAAAACAGTTCAGCATCAGGTTCTTTACTGATGCTATCCATTTCTCCTGTCAATAGCGATTCATTCACTTCCAATGAACCTTCGATGACTTTGGCATCTGCCGGAACTTGGTCACCATTCTTCAATAACAGAATGTCATCTAGGACTAATTTATGGATCGGCAATGTTTCTAAATTGCCATCACGATACACATTGACTTTGGCAACTTTTAACAGCGCCAGTTTATCAAGGGTTCGCTTCGAACGGATTTCTTGAAACATGTTAATGATCACATTACTAAAAACGACAAAAACGAATAAGCCATTCTGATAAGAACCAGTTAATGCCACTAAGAAAAAGAGGAGGCTGTTGATCAGATTAAAAAAAGTAAAAACATTTGTAAAAATGATTTTCGGATACGAATTCGTCTTATCTTTCTTTGATTTGTTGACTTCTCCCCGTTGAATCCGTGCTTTTACCTCTGCTGAGGTTAATCCATGTTTGTTTTCGATGATGTCTCACCCTTTCTTCTTATCATTTGTCATACTCTCATTCCATCTTACGTAAGAATGGCTGGTTAATCTATAGGACTTCCGGTTGGTTTTTGCGGAACTTTTATTTTTTATAGTCTAAAGAATAATTTATCCTCTCATAAAAGATGACCTAATTGTGTAAAATATAGCATAATATGCTGCTGCTTGGCGTTTCATTTTTGTCACTTCACTGTCACGCTTTGGCATAATGTTCCTTTCTGACCTCGTTTGTTTAGTACTTGAACATTCAGCAACCTTGTTCTATCAACGATACTCGTAATCCCTTTCTGCTAAAATAAATAACTAGAGAGGTATCATCTTTTTTGCGGGTTGTTTTTTATCTTTAGAAATTCTAAAGGGTTGGAATGAAAGTTAAAAGAACACGCTTCGACAAAAAGGCTCAAAAACTTTGATAAAAAAGTTTTTGAGCCTTTAATGATTTCCGTTTTTTTGATCAGTAAATTTTCATTCACAAGTATCCTATGACGCTCTGACTAATTCAAATGTTTCTGATCCAAAGAGTCAATGGCATGCATGAGACCTTCCAACCCAGCAATGATTTTCTCTTTTGGTGCACCTAGATTAAACCGCAGGTAAGTCTTACCTTCTGGTCCATAAACCTCACCATTCATGATCGCGATTCTTTCTTGTTTTACCAGAACACTTTGCAATTCATCCATACTATAAGGTAAATCTTTTATGTTGATCCAGCCTAAGTAGGTTGCTTCTGGAATAGTGAAATGAATTCGCGGATCAGCAGACAGTATCTTCTTTGCTTCGAAAAAGTTCTCGTCGATTGTTTGATTGAGTTCAACGGCCCATTTCTTTTGATTCCGATAACAGTCCATTGTCGCTAGTAGTGCAGGATATGGAATCGACGATAGACCATCTCTTGCTTTCAATATCGTCAAAAATCTTTCTCGTAATTTTTCATCCAAAAAGATAGCATAAGAGCCACCCAGTCCTGGCGTGTTGAACGTCTTTGATGCGGAGGATAGCAAAACTGCAGGCACCTCTATCGAATCAATAAATTCTAAGATAGGTCGATGTTTTTCTCCTGGGCGCCGGACATCCATATGGATCTCATCACTCAAGATAGCGACGTTATGCATTTGGCATAGCGAAACCAAGTTGGATAGTTCTTGATCAGTGAACACTCGGCCAGTTGGATTGTGCGGATTGCATAGCAGGAAAATTGCTGGTTTTTCGATAGCAAATACGTTGGCTAAAGCATCAAAATCAACCGTAAACCGTTCCCCATCATTGGTTAAGGAAAATGGGATCAACTCCCGTTCGTTACCGGCGATACAATGATAAAAAGCATCATAGCATGGAGTAAAGGTTACTACTTTGTCTCCTTTTCGACTTAATAGTTGGACGCAAAGAGATAAGCTATAAATGACACTTGGCGAGTAGACACACCAGTTTGGATCAATCTTACAATCAAATTCCTGCAAAAACCAATGGCTGATGCTCTGCTTATAATCAAGATGGTTCCAACGTGTATAACCGAAAAAACCTCTAGTCACAGCTTTAGCCAATACTTCTTTGGTTCCATCAGGGATCATAAAATCCATATCTGAGATTGAGAAGGGCAATAGCCCTTTTTCTCCGAAACGATCTTGGACATAATCCCACTGGGTCGAATACGTGCCGTAGCGAGAGCGCTGTTCTTTAAAGTTACTCAAGATCGATCCCTCCTTCATCCAAGGAACGAATAACCGCAGAAATCAACTCGATCGTCGCTTCAACGTCATTGATGTCCACGATGGAATGCCACGAATGGCAATAGCGAACCGGCACGCAAAAGACTAGGGTTGGTTTACCGGCCTCTAACTGAACCGAACCAGCATCCGTTCCACCTCCGGCTAACAAATCATATTGCCAAGGAATTTGATTGCTTTCAGCAACTTCCTTGCAGTAATCCAACAGCTTTATATTTCCTAATGCGGTTTTATCGGCCAGAACAAGACCTGGACCTTTGCCTTGAATACGATTAGGATAGTCCGCAGCTTTTGGCGTATCTTTCCCATTGGCTACATCAATAACGATATTGATATCGGCATCTACTTGCTGCGCGGCAACTTTCGATCCTCGTGTCCCAGCCTCTTCTTGAACAGTCCCCACACCAATGATTTCGACATGTTGCGTTTTAATCTGATTTTTGATCTGAGCCATGATCGTACAGGCAACACGATTGTCCAATGCTTTACCAATAATCTTCTGCTGATTAAAACTTTTCTTGGCTTGAGTATTTGGCAAAATCATATCACCAATCTGCAAACCAGCAGCTTCCAATTCAAGTTTTGATTTGGCCCCAAAATCTATATACATCTCACTGATTGGTACTACTTCCGACATTGCATGCGTTGATTTTGGTAGTGTTCCCACCACACCTTCTATGATAGAGCCGTTTTTACGACAAGTTGCTCGCACTTGCTGCCCCAAAATGACATGCCCCCACCATCCACCAATCGGATAGAAGTAGACAAAGCCTTCCTCTGTGATACGGTGGACAAAAAAACCGACTTCATCCATATGGGCATAGAGTGCGATTTTTTTCTTTTTTGTTGTCAAATCTCCAAAATAGAGGTTTCCAAAGGAATCTTTGACGCCATTCGAATCAATGATCGTCATCAGCACCTCTTGCACTTGTGACTCTTGACCAGGCAGTGCATCTAAATTAGAAAGACGCATTAATAATTTATCGGTTGCAATCAATAGTTATCCACTCCTTACTGAATTTCGTCAAAAGTTCAGCATTCCCCAGATCATTTACTAATATATCGTCCTCGATGCGAATACCGAATTTTTCTTTCGGGAAATAGACTCCTGGCTCAATTGTGAACGTCATATTGGCTTGAATTGACAACTCATTTTTGGGTGCTACGGCCGGATATTCATGACAAGAAAGACCAATGCCATGTCCCAAATTATGACTAAAATGATCCTCAAGTCCCTCTTTCCTCAGTGCTTGTCTTGCAACTTGATCAATCTCTCCTAACGTTTTATTGAAAGAAACCTTTTGAACAGCTGATTTTTGAGCTGCCAATAGGATCTCATAAGTTTCTCGGATCTCGGGTTTTACTTCGCCAAAGCCTATCGTCCGTGTGATATCCGAATAATACCCGTCGTAGATCGTTCCAAAGTCAATCATGATCAGCTCATTCGCTTCAAGTTTTTTCTGACTAGCATGGGCATGAGGCAACGCGGTACGCTCTCCAGAAGCGACGATTGTTTCAAAAGCCGGGCCTTCGCTACCTAATTTCTTGCTACGATAATCGAGTTCATTCGCTAAGTCTAGTTCTGTCATCCCTACTCGAATCATTGGCATGATCCGTTCTAATGTTTGATCGGCAATCTGCGCCGCCTGTCTGAGGGCACAAATTTCTTTAGATGATTTGATCATTCTTAAACTTTCCACCATGTTTTTGGTGGTGATTAGCTGACCATTGGCCTCCTTCATTAAAAAGTGAAGCTCAGTAAAAGTCTGATAGGAAATGGTTTCCGCCTCAAAACCTACCTTCATTCCTGCAATAAATGGTCGCATTACTTCGATCAAATGACTTCCAATCGGGATCTCACAAATTTCCACACCAGTTGTTTGTTGAGACGCTTGTTCTGTATAACGACCGTCCACAAACAAAGTTAATTTATTTTCAGTAACTAGTAGTAAGCCGTTTGACCCCGTAAATCCGCAAAGATAGCGACGATTCGTTTTATCTGTGACTACAAGTCCGGATAATTTTTTTTCCGCTAGTTTTGCTCTTAATGCATCGATCCTCATCTATTTTCCCCTCATTCCTTTTCTAACCTGAATCATCTTTAATAGTTGATTCTCGTCTCAAGGGTAAACAATATACTCAGAATAGTAAAAACGGGGCACAAGTTCACAAGATAAGTGATGACCGATAGAATGGTTTCTTTTGCAAGAGGACTAGTACCCCAATTTACCAGACAAGATTCCCCACACTATTGTTTATCCGCTACTTGTTCTAACTTATGCCCCAGCCCCTTTGGCTAGAAATCAATATCTGTTAAGTATTGTTCATCTTCATCTGAGATGACTAAGTTGCCTTTTTCTGCTTCTAATAATGCTTCCCGCTCGAATTCTTGTTTCTCCAATACTTTGAAGAATGGCAAATATAAGCCAAAAGATAAAGCGACTTGAATCACTTGAATGATGACTGCTCGCCAATCGAATCCTGTGAGAAACCCTTCCATAAATATTGGCACATAAGGCGGATCAAAAATCGGGTAGTTCAGTAAACCTAGTTTCATACAAATCATTGGGAACATTCCTACTAATGCCCCACCAAAGATAAATGGAATCATCAAAACTGGATTCAAGATGATCGGCACACCGAACAACACAGGTTCATTGATACCAAACATGGAAGGGAGTAAAGCAACTGCCCCTACTTTTTTGTATCGTTGTGACTTACTGATGATCATTGCTAAAACTAAGCCAATCGTCACACCAGAACCGGTAAAGTTGGCAAAGGCCGATAAGGTACCATTCGTAATGACATGGCGTAATGGTTCTCCCGCTTCGTGCGCTGCAATGTTCTCGGACAAATATTGCACTGCGATTGGTGAAAGAATCGGGGAAAGAACCGCTGAATGGATACCAAAAAACCAGAAAACCAACCGTAAAACTAATACTAGATAAATCACCCATAGCGAATCTAGACTGCCAATAGCCGGTGCTAAAATATCCATGATGACTTGCGGTAAAAGAACACCCCCAGATAAACTATCGGTAACCGCACGGATCACAATAAACAGAACCCCGATAGCCGCAGTGGGCGTGATCAATTCGAAAGAACTGGAAACAAAATCCGGAACCCCCTCTGGCATTTTGATCACCAACTTGTGCTTCGTGAAGAATTGGTAGAGTTTGACCGAAATAATCGCTATGAAAATTGCAGTAAATAAGCCCTTAGAATCAAGATAGCTGGCGACGATATTGCCGTTGTCATCCACATCCATTGCTACAATCAAAAAGGCAATTGCTGACAACATCATTGATCCCACTGTATAAAGCTTATAGTGTTCACTTAAGAAATACGAAATTGCTAGAACTGCATACAAACCAACTAACCCTAATGAAACTTTTGAAATAATCCCAAAAATATAACCGTAGCTTTCAAACCAATTTGCAACTCCCTGTGTAGTAATGAACTCAGGAATAGACGGAAAAATTGCTGCAACAGACCCTAATAATAGCACTGGTGTCATTACGACCATTCCTTTTTTGATCGCAGTCAAGTAAGCATTACTATCAACTTTATTAGCAACCGGCACCAATGTTTTACGAATAAATGCTTCTACTTTTTCAAAAGCACCCTGTTTTTTTGGACTTTCCATTTTTTTCACTCCTAATTATTGAGTTTTCAATGCTTCATTCTTACGATATGCAACCAACGCTTGTTTCATTACCGTAGCCCCATCCATGGACCCATAGATATCCGACGTTAATAAAACAGTTGGTTTGTTCACTTTATCTGCTTCCCCTTTAATGAAATCATATTTGTGACTCAATTGTGGCCCAACTAAGATGACATCATAGTCATTGATATAGCGTTCCAATTTGTCGACACCGATTGCCTCCATTGGATAGTCTTTTTCATCTAAGCTTTTTGATTCTTTGACAACTTTTTTCATTGACTCCATCATCATTGTCGTTGAGAAGCCTCCTGCACAAACAAGCAATATTTTCATGTTTCTTTCCTCCTACTTTTTTTTTGATTACTTATTTTCTTCGCTTTTTTCCTTTAACATACCAATCATTTCTTCAATCAAATCGCGTGCCAATAAGCTTGTCATTAAATGATCCTGCGCATGAACCATTAATAGACTAGTTTCTGTTTTCTCGCCATTCAGTTCACCGGTAATCAACTTTGTCTGGACATCATGGGCATCAATACTCCTTTCTTTGGCTTCTTTCATTTTTGCTTCTGCCTGTTCAAAATCCCCTTTACGGGCGAATCTTAGCGCTTCAAAAGCTGCTCCTCGCGAATCTCCTGCTGCAGAGATGATTTTAAAAATATCAACTTCTTTTTCGTTCATTGTTTCATCCTTCTTTCATTAAACTTTGTATATAAGACTTAAAGTCTTGAAAATTCGTGATTTTGGCTAGTTGATTGTCTAACGCTTGGTCTTCCATCATTTTGATCATCAATCGACTGATTTCTTTATGCAGATTTAAATGATCTTTCTTGATATTGATCAAGAAAATAACCTTGATTTCTTTTTTACTGTACCAAATTGATTTTCTTAACAAAATGACATCGATGACTTCCCTGATCGCTGCCTGCTCCATAGGATGGGGTCCTGCGATACCATTTTGATAGATGGTATCGATCATTTTTTCTCTCTCAAGAACACTGTGCTTAAATCCCTGCTCGGCCCACCCATCTTCTAAACGAGCCGCTTCGCTTTCTAGTAGTTGCAAATAATCTTCTGATTCCGTATCAATTTGAAACCACTGAGGATCAAATAAACTGAGAATAAACTGGTGTACATCAAATACTTTATTTTCCGATTCCCGCAATAGGCTTAAATCTTTTTCGATTTTATTGATTTCTGCCCGATTTAAAATCGTTTTTGTGTAGATGATAGGGATAGCAAACTGTTCCTGATCCAGAGGAACAGTGGAAATCAGTAAGTCAAAACTTTTATCAATCTGATCAACTTCGTTCAAAGCAAATGTGGTGACTTCAGCATTGCTGAAAAGCCGCTCTAAATTAACTTTCAATAAATAAGAAGCACCGCCACCCGTAGAACAAATGACAGCTATTTTTTTATAATCATCGATTAACTGATTCGCCTGCTTCTCAAGACTAGCTGCGAAATAGATAGCAACGTAGCCTATCTCATCTTTGCTGATATCTGCGTCCAAGTCCTTGTTTAATTCACTGATGAACACCATCGCAACGTTGAATACATTGGCATATTGCGTATAAATGTCATCAATGATCGGATTATCTAGTTGATGTCCGGTATACAGTCTTTGAAGTAATGGAGCGACATGCATCAACAGGGCATTACCTAATTCTTGATCTGTTCTAAACTGTGTATGGTAACGTAAATCGACAAGCTCTAGTGTTTTTTCAATTGCTTGTTTCAATTGCTGATTACTGGTTCGATCATCAAGGACCGAAAATTTTCCTCTCAGTTGCTCATGCAAATAATTTTTTTCCATAGTAGAAAAAGTAATGGGATAAGCCGTTTCCAAATAGGAGACCAAATCTTCTGTTAAAAGGTCATACTTATCGGTTGCTGTCCTTACGGTTCGTTCGTCATTCGTTAAAGTGTTATTTTGTGTGATTCGAAAAACAAGCAATCGAATATGCTGTATGATATTCTCAAAAACAATATCGCTCGCTTTAAGTTGATGCTGTTGCAACTTTTCTGATAAACAGGAACGTAGCGCCTCTTCATCAAAGACGAAGTGAAAAGCTTTATATCGTTCCGTCAGGACGGGTGTATGGATAATGTTGCGAATCAAATAAAGAATTGCTTGTCTTTTCTTCTCTTCAGTCCCGACAATCTTCAAACCATAATGTGCTTTGCTGAATAAAGTTAATCCGTAGTCCTTGCAAAACAATTCGACTTGTTTGATATCTGCTTTAACTGTTGAAAGACTTACCTCTAACCATTCTGAAATCTGCTGCATCGTAATGTATTCTTCATGAAACAGCAGGAGAAGTTCGATATTCTTAATTCGTTCTTTCGGGTTCCCGTTATCGATCTTTTCTTGACGTTTTGCATGAGATAAAAATCTTAGAAACTTTTTTTTATCAGAAATTTCCAGTTGATAGCCTGCCGAACGAATCCGCTCTATTGAAAATCCTTCTGTTCGTCCGATATCTCTTAACCACTTGATATCATTAGCCAAGGTCCGCTCAGAAATCTGAAATTCAGCGGCCAATGCCTTGGGAGCAATTGCTTGCTTCTTTGCATATAAGTATTCAACAATTTTTTCTTGTCGCATAATTTCCTCCCGCCTTCACAAAAACTATACAATGTAAGCCCTTTACTTAAAATGGCAACTTTTTCCGATAAATGATGCAAGAATAATCTGATTCAAAAGAATAACCACTTCCTTCTACGAGCAAACGATTCGGTTTACATAACCGGGATCGATCGATATTTTTCTGAACACTGCTGATCCTGCATCATTTCAGCTGTTAGCCTCATTCAACTACTCCATTCGCATTCTAAAAAAGATAACTAATATACAAAAACAAGCCAAAAGCCTCGTTACAAAGCTGTTGGCTTGTTCAATACAGAACCATTATTGATCGAATTGATTCTTCTATTTTTGATCAAGTATACTTCTATTTATACACCCTAATCGCAGGAGGCACAAAATCAGTGATAAATGTGTTGATTTCGGCAAGTGATTCGGCGAAAAGAATTTTGTCGAAGTCTTCTTGGGTCAAGAACCCTTCTGTTACCATTGCCTGGTATTGTTGTTTCAATGGATCAAAAAAGCCGTTGAAATTGATCAGCACACATGGGTTGGCATGTTGCCCGATCCTGCCCCAAGAGATGACTTCTGTAATTTCCTCAATGGTTCCCGGTCCTCCTGGCAATGCCACATATAAGTCAGCCAGCTCGATCATTTTTTGTTTTCTTTCATGCATATTCGAGACAACGATCAGTGACGTAAGATTCTCTTTTGCTAATTCTCGTGCCACCAAGAATTCTGGTATGATGCCTGTTACTTCACAATTTTCTTCAATAGCGGTTTCGGCAATTATCCCCATCAATCCCGCATTACCGCCTCCATAGACAAGGTTATACTGATTTTCACCTAGCCATCTACCTAATTCTTTGGTGATTTGCTTGTATTCTTCTGAACTTCCGATACTTGCTCCACAATAGACTGCGACATTCATTCTCAAATGATCCCCTTTCGATCTGATTGCACTTCATGTTATTATAGTCGAGAAATAAGGAGGGCTCAATATGAAAATCAATGAATACAACTCATGGGTGATCGACTTTTATAAAAAACGGAACTGGTATCAATATGATCCTTTTATTCGTGTTGGATTTCTTACGGAAGAAGTAGGAGAACTATCCCGGGCCATTCGCGGCGTTGAAATTGGGCGAGATCGACCTGATGAGTCTGCAAAAGATCAAGCCTACTATCGAGAGAATTTGATGGAAGAACTTGGCGATGTCTTTGACAACGTATTGATTCTCGCAGATAAATACGATATTGCTCTCGAAGACATTATGAGTCATCATAAAGCAAAACTGGAAGAGCGATTTAAAGAGGAAGGATAGCCTAGCTAGCTAGCTGCTAACTATCACTTATATTTCTTTTCCTACGCGTTATCTTGCGTTATCCTAAGTTGTGCGCCCAGTTGATCACCTGTCATTGTCAACG
>Ga0137302_10071_pt1 | contig 86871 bp, 75 predicted proteins | sample Ramsor2O_GlcNAcB_FD_97184 | JGI IMG/M metagenome (GOLD analysis project Ga0137302, IMG submission 97184) | Mouse cecal microbial communities from Vienna, Austria - N-Acetylglucosamine amended with D2O_GlcNAcB | ecosystem: Host-associated > Mammals > Digestive system > Large intestine > Cecum... | reverse complement strand
CGGCCTTCGTATCCGAAGAAGTGGAACTGTGCGGCAAACTTGCCTACGTAGCGTCCTTCGCTCTTCATCTGGTCGAGGCGGCGAGCCACCATGTGTCCGAGGAGCTTTTCGGTTTCGATGAGCGATACCTGTACGTTGCCGTGGGGGTCGCGGTCGAGGCAGAGCTGGTTGGCCACGCCGTCGGGGAGTGATGTGAAGATGCCGGCGTTCTCGGCAGAGAGACGGTCGGCAACCCAGCTGAGACGGTTGTTGGGCTCGATTGTGGCAAACTCGGCTGCGTTGGCTGCGAGAAGGTCGTTGAGCTCGGCGATGAGCACCTTCATTGCGGGGATAAACTCGATAAGGCCTTCGGGGATGAGGACAGTACCGTAGTTGTTTCCGTTGGCGGCGCGGGCGGCCACGATGTCGGCTATAGAGTTGACAATATCGTTGAGGGTCTGCTTCTTGGCTTCAACCTCTTCGGAGATGATACATACGTTGGGCTGGCACTGGAGGGCGCATTCGAGGGCAATGTGGCTTGCGCTGCGGCCCATGAGCTTGATGAAGTGCCAGTATTTCTTGGCGGAGTTGCAGTCGCGCTGGATGTTGCCGATAACCTCGCTGTAGACCTTGGTGGCGGTGTCGAAACCGAAAGAAGTCTCGATGACTTCGTTCTTGAGGTCGCCGTCGATGGTCTTGGGACAGCCGATTACCTGCACGCCGGCGTTGATCTGCTTGTAGTACTCGGCGAGCACACATGCGTTGGTGTTGGAGTCATCGCCGCCGATGATGACGAGGGCCTTGATGTCGAGCTGCTTGAGGATTTCAAGACCTTTGTCGAACTGAGCCTTTGTCTCGAGCTTTGTACGGCCTGAACCGATGATGTCGAAACCGCCGGTGTTGCGGAACTGGTCGATGATTTCGGATGTCAGCTCCACGTATTTGTGGTCGACAAATCCGCCGGGTCCCATGAGGAAGCCATAGAGGCGGCTGTCGCGGTTGATTTTCTTGATTCCGTCGAAGAGTCCGGAGATTACGTTGTGTCCGCCGGGAGCCTGTCCGCCCGAGAGGATTACACCTACGTTGATTGGTGTCGAGCCTTTAGCGGGGTTGGGGTCTTTCTCAAACTGGATTTCGGGGAGACCGTAGGTGTTGGGGAACAGAGCCTTGATGTCGTCCTGATCGGCTACTGAGTGGGTAGGCTTGCCCTCTACAGCCTTTACGGCGCCGGTGAGCACCACGGGAAGTTTGGGCTGGTAGGCCGCACGGGCCTTCTGAAGTGCACTCTTCTTCATCGGTATATCTATTAATGTTTGAAATATATATTCTTATACTATCCCTGTGAGGGGTAAATGAAAGTTTCGGCAAATTTCGCAAATTTTGGCGGGATATTCAATAAGGCTGAGCAACAATTTACTTAAATTTGCAATTAAAATCAATTATTATGATTCGGAAAATAGGCAATGAATGGTGGACAGCACCTACAGAGAGCGATGAGAACGGACGTACGGTGATAGTGACCGGGCGCCGTGGCGTAGAGGCCGCGATGGAGAGCGGCAAGTACCGCATACGAGTGGAGATTACGTGGCGCTATCAGGGCGATTCGACCGGCATGCCCGACAAGCCGACCTCGATGCTTATGGAGGCTGTGCAGGAGGCTCTGACGAAGGTGTTTGACCGCGACCCGGTTGCAATACTTACGGGAGTGTATACGGGCGACGACCGCCGCGACTGGGTGTTCTATGTTACGTCGACCCATATTTTCGAGCGGAAAATCAATGAGGCTCTGGCTCCGTTTGACCTGCTTCCAATCACCATCTATACTGAGAATGATCCGGACTGGGCCGAGTACCGCGAGATGCGCGAAGCTACGGAGCTTACGGCGACTGATGAATAAGCCTCAACAGAAATAAAAAAACTCACGCAGGAATCAGCCTGCGTGAGTTTTTTATTGTATACGGACGTTGTGTCCGGAGTGGTCATAGAATTTGGTATTCTATGCGGGAATTACTTGTTGTAGAATTTGATGCCTGAATAGTAGGCCTGGTCGTAGTATGAATATGTGCCACCGGTCCAGCGTATGTAGCGGAAGTTGGCAGGCTTTGAGAAGCTGATATAGTAAGTCGGATTGCCATAAATACGTACATCTCCCCATTTGGTCCAAGCATTGCCATCGATACTGGTCTCTACATTCAGCAGGTCGGACAGGCCGTAATACCATGCATAGAAAGATACAGCAATGATATGTACATTCTTGACCGAGCCGAGGTCTACCACAACTTTGCTTCCTGATTCAGTAAAGAGATAGGTGTCGTTGTTGTCAGGGTCAGCAAGGAGGTTTGCAGCGAAGTCTGTATTGTCACCGTCCAATGTTCCAGTCCAAGAACTCTCATATGCTATCTGTGTGTAGCCCGAAGGCAGCATTGCTGTTTTTGAGAGCGACAGGGGAAGGTTGCTGATAGTTATATATGATACATCAGAGGTCAGTTCTGCGCCTAAGCCAGAAGTTAAGGAGAACTTAACGGGAATTATATATTCGGAGCCGTTGGCAATATCGGTGTAGTCACCAACATTGATGGTGATGGCACCCTTTGACGAGCCTGCGGGGATTACGATGTCGCTATTTGCCAACGATGCCTGAATAGGCTTGTAGGAAGAGGCATTCGCCTGATTATAAGCATCGATAAGGCTGTTGTCGATTACTGCCTTTACAGTGATGGGATCATCAGCATTCCAGTCAGCGTTGAGTATGTCGGAAATAGTGATGGTAGAGTATTCGTTCTGCCATCCATCTTCTTCGGGATCTACTGTCATGGCAGTTTCATGTTTAGCAGTTACCTTATTGGCCTTGTATGTCGAAGAGAAGGTAAGGAATATACGGCTGCTCTTCGAGATGGTCTGGCCGTCGGCATCGGTAATTGTGATAGGCAGAATCAGATCCTCATTTTCTGTCTGGAAACCTTTCTTATCGCCGAAAGTGACGGTGATTACCTCGGGCGATACGTACTGTCCGGCAGGAATGTGGAGCACGGGGTTGACAATCGAGGCACCTTCGAGGAATGTGTATTCGGTGTTGTTGGCCTGGTTGTATTCGTCGACAAGAGAAGGATCAATGCCTACTTTAACAGAGAGGTCGCGTGGCGCGGGCTTTGTAAGGCGCACGGGCTTAAGTGCCAGAGGATCGTTGATGTCGATAAGGAATTCACCGTTGGCCTTGTATTCCAGTCGGGCGAATGTGGAATTGGGCTGATATAGATAGCAGTAGTTGATGTCGTAGGGGTCTACTGTATCGTCGTCGTCGCAAGATGTAAGGGGAGCTATTGTAGCCACCACCGCACATACGGCGATATAATGCCAGAATTTTTTCATTGCGTTATGTGTGAATTTTTGAGGTTAACCGACTTATCGCAGATGGTGAAATCTGCGATAAGCCGATATCTGATTGGTGTCAGGGGATTATTCGAATGTATATTCGGTCCAGCCGTAGGCCTGGTTGTTGCCTCCGTTGTCGGCCGAGCCGATGGTCACGTTGTGACCGTTGCCGGTGACGTCGTTGAGCACAGAGCCTTCACCTTCGTTCATGGGGAGGTAGAATACGAGGTTGGGGTCGGTATACTTAACCTCTTTCTTCATGAACTTGGCAATCTGGGCGGCAGAGCGTGTGGTGCGCCACAGACGTACCTGTGCAATCTCGATGTAGTCGCGGAAGTACTGAGAGCCGGAACCGCACATTGTCAGGCCGGTGATTTCAAACTTCTTATCGGCACCTCCGTTGTTGCGGTTAACCTCGACGCCGTTGACGTAGAGGATAACCTCACCTGTAGCGCCGTCGAATGTATGGGCGAAGTGAATCCATTCGCCCCATTTGAGCGGCTTCTCGTTGGGGTTGCCTGAGTCGTAGTTGGCATCGATACCCATAGTCTTAATCTGGAGGAAGTTGTAGAGATTGCGACCATTGGCGTCGGCATATACGATATCCCCGAAACGAACGTAGAGCTCGTGGTTGGCCTGGAATGCGAAGAGAGCCTGGTTATTGACAGAGAAACCACCGTTGCCATATCGGTTTTCAACTCGTGCCCACCACTCGAGGGTGAGGTTGGAGAGTGTTTCAGTGCCGTCCCAGTCCATTGTCATGGCGTTGTCGTAGAAGAATTTTGGAGCTTTCTGAGTAAGGGTCTTGCCGAGGGTGATTACAAATGTACCTGAACCCTGCGACACCTGCAGGCCTTCTGCGCCGGTAAGGCGGAGGGGAGCAGCGTAGTCTACACCGGCTTCTCCGGCAAATGAAGTAATCTCTACCTCAACCTCAGCCATTGACGAGCCGGCGGGTATGATAACTTCGGCGGGGAAGGAGACATGCTCGTTGGGGATAACGGCATACTCAGTGTCGTTGCGCTTGTTGAAGGCTTCGAGCACGGCGGGATCGAGGGCGAGATGTACCTTTGTGTCGGTGGTGGCTTTCTGTGCCATGCGCACATTGATGTTGGCTTTCGATTTTTCACCGACTTTGCCTACTACTACTTCCGAAGCAGGTGAGGTGGCAGCCTCGGAAATGTAGACCATGTTGTCGATTACATCGTTCTTGGCGTCGTCGCAAGCAGTGAAAGCTACAGCTGCGATTCCGAGCGCGAGAACTTTTGATGCTATATTTTTCATCTATGTATTCCTTTGGGTTGATTTGTTAGTTATTGATGGGAGGATTCTGAGTAGCGATACCCTTGCGTACGTAGGGGTAGTCGGGTGTGCCGGGATAGTCATACTCGATGTGGTATGCACCCTGTCCGGCGTGTTCGAGGCCTCCGCTGTAGTTCCATGTAGACTGTACGGGGAAGAGGTTTTTGTCGGCGGCGCGTTCGAATGTGGCTGTTACAATCGACTTCTTCAGCACTTTCTCAAAGAGGTCGGGCTTGTAGGATTTGACTGAGTTGAAGAACTGGTCGAGTCCGGCGTGGCCGAGTTCGTATGTCTGCCAGCAGATGTAGTCGACACTTTCCACTACGTCATCGTCAAGATAGTCGTAGTAGTGGAGCCATCCCACACCTCCGGGAATGTCGATAACGAGCATGCGTCCCGACTCGTCGAAGCGCTTGCGGAGCTGGCGGAGGAACTCGTTCTGTACCTTGCGTGTCTCTGTACCGCCCATAATGAGAGTACCTGTAGACTCGATGTCCATATCGAAACCGTCGATGTTGTACTTGTCGCAGGTGTCGGCGATAGCGTCGGCATACTTGCGTGCAGCCTCAATCATAGAGGGAACGTCGCCATTGGTGAATCCCCAGAATTCCTCGGCAGCTTCAATAGGAGGCACACCGCTGTAGCCGGGGGTGATGTTCTCGCCGATGTTTGTGGCGAGCCAGCAGAGCACAGCCTTTGAACCGCGGGCCTGGAAAGCCTTGAGGTCGGCCTGCTGAGCCTCGTTGAGGTTGCCCCAGCAGAGCCAGAGGCTTACGAAGTCGGTTGAGTCGGGAAGACCGATGAGGGAGTTGGATTTGGCAGCAGCGGTCCATGAACCGAACCATCCGAACATCACCTTGTGGGGTGATTCGAAGTAATCCTTGAGATTGGTGTAGTAGCTTTCTGTAGGCGGGGTGTAGAAGTCCTCGGCCTCAGGCTCGGTCCAGTCGTCGCAGGAGGTGATTACGGCGGGTCCGGCAATCAGAGCTGCTGCGGCAAATAATATTGATTTAAGTCCTTTCATTGTTGTAGATGATAATTTGAGATAAATTATTAGAGGAGAGTCAAGTCAGGGGCGGGCCTCCGGCGGGGCTTGTGTCGCACGACACAAGAGGGGTGGTGTCTATGTATGTGGGCCGGCGGCCCACATACATATTTATATAGTCATTATATAGTCACCTCTCTACCGGTGATTTAAATCAGTTTTTCTTAGCCCACCAGAGATCGGTAGCGCTGTTGTCGGGGCCATCGAGCATCAGCTGAGCGGCTTTTACATTGGCCTCGTTGGTGTTGAATTCTGACTGCGGGAAGGGGAGTCGGCGCATACCGCGAGCGGATGTCACACCGACGGATGAGAGGTTGTTGACAACCGGGAACCACTTCGGGAAGCCAGTGCGGCGGAAGTCGGCCCAGGATTCCCATCCGTTGGGGAAGTTGCCGAGCCACTTCTGCACGATGATACGCTCGAGGTTGGTATCGAATGAGGCAGATTCGTCGTACTTGGGGCAGATGGTGCTGACAGCGGCTGCACTGTACGAGCTGTTGTCGAGAGCCACGTATGCGGCGGGTACGGCTGTGCTTTCGAGGTAGTTGCCGATTTCGGCGCCACGCTCTTTCATTGACACTCTTACGCCTTCTTCATAGAGTTCCTTGGCAGTGCCGCCCATGTTCCAGCCGCGGAGAGCACCCTCGGCGCGAGAGAACCATGATTCGCTTGCTGAGATTGAGAGGAGCTTGCTCTGTGCTGTAACTTTGGGATAGGAGTAGTTGGTAGTCTCTGATTTCAGGATGTTGTAGTGGAATACACCGCTGCGTGCGCCCACAATCTCGCCTGATGATGAGCCCGGAGCGGGGTCGGCGTAGAGGGGGAGACGGGGGTCGCTGTAGCCGTTCATGTAGGAGGTGAGGTCGGCGCTTACACGGCCTTCGTTCCAGAGAACGTTGACTTTGTGGAAGGAGTTTCCACCGGGGATGAATGTAGACCATGCGGCCTCAGAGGGATCGGAGATTACGCCTGCAGGGTCGTTGACAGCCTCTTCGGCCTTGCGCTGGGCGAGCTGCGGCTCAACGTTGACAAGACGCATGGCCATGCGGAGCTTGAGTGTGTTGGCGAATTTCACCCACTTGTTCATGTCGCCCTGGTAGATGTAGTCGACTTCTTGCAGGAGCGATGATACGGCACCGCCTCCGGCAGCCTCCTTGAGGCCTGCGATAGCGAGGTCGAGCTGCTCGAACATGGCGTTGTAGAGAGTAGGCATGTCGTCGTAGGCTACGGCGAAGTCAGAGCCTGTGCCAATCTTTGAGAACGGAATGGGACCGTAGCAGTCGCTTACGCGGAGCGAGCCGAACACACGGATAAGGTTGGCCCAGTGGTAGGCGAGACCTTCGGTGCCGGAGATGTTTCGGATCATGAAGAAGGGTGTGTAGATCTTCGGCATGTTGGTGTCGAAGGTGTTGCCCGACCATACTACAGAGGGGTTGTAGGTGGCGTAGTACATGTCGGAACCCCACATGTTGGCTGCTGAAGTCATGCGGCCGTATTCGCAACCGATCATCTGGTCGATCATCTGGTAGTCGTTCTCCTGGCCTAATGCCACAACCGGGATAATTGATGAGATGAGGGTTGCTGTCGATGCGAAGTCACCTTCCATCTCTTCGGGGGTCGGAGCCTTCGGGTCGGTGTTGAAGTCCTCGAACTTGTCGGTACAACCCACTGCGCCCAGAAGGATTGAGCCGCCCACCATCAGGCTTGCTATATTTTTATACATATTGGTATTCATAATAGTTGTGAAGTGGATCAGAATGTAAGTTTAACATTGAAGCCATAAGTGCGCATGCTGGGCTGCTGGAAGTAGTCTACACCCTGATAGAAATTGTTGGTGGTCGACGAGGTGCTTTCGGGGTCGAAAGGAGCCTTGCAGTAGATCATCCAGAGGTTCTTGCCGGTGAGCGAGAGTGTGAGGTCGGCGATGTTCTTGAGCATAGCGCGGGGGAAGGTGTAAGAGAGTGTGAGGTCGGCGAGACGTACGTTGGTAGCGTCGTAGATGTAGTATGTGCCGGGAGCCTGCGAGATTGTCTCGTAGTAGTTCTGAGCATCTACTGTACCGTTGCCGGGAACAGGCACACCACCTGCGAGACGAGCGTCGGCAGAAACCTGCGATACACCGTAGCGGTCGATAACGGCCTGGGTGTCGGACACGACATTACCACCGAAGCGGCCGGTCACAGCCCAGCTGAGCACGAGGTCCTTGTAGCCGAGTGTACCGGTCCAACCCATGTTGAACTTGGGCAGGAGCGAGCCTACCTTGAAGTAGTCGACAGTCTCAAGCTGTACCTTGCCTGTCTGAGGATCGGTCCATACGTATCCGTTGGGCGACTGGCGCAGACGGAGGTTGCTGTAGAGGTCGCCCATAGTACCGCCTTCGTAGAGACGTACGGCAGGGCCGCCACCCATACCGAGACATCCTGATGCGGTGAAGTACTGCATCTCGATGGGGCGTCCGGTTTCGGGGTCGATAGCTCCGTTGGCGAGTGAGATAACCTTGTTGCGGTTGAGTGAGTAGGTGACACCTGTGGTGAATCTCCAGTCGCCCCACTGGTTGTTGTAGTTGAGGGCGGCCTCGATACCGCGGTTGCGGATGTTACCTGTCTGGATAAGGTTGGTCTTGTAGCCGGATGAACCGGAAGCGGGGATTTCGAATGTCTGGTTGAAAGTGTTGGCGTTGTAGTATGTGAACTCGAGGCCGATAGTGTTGTTGAGGAACTTGGCGCTCAGACCGATTTCATACGACTTGGTGTTCTCGGGCTTGAGGTTGGGGTTGTAGTGCTTCGAGGGCCATTCGTACTGGTTGGTCTGGTCGTTGTATTCATACTGCATGCGAGTGAGGTAGCGCGAGGGAGAAGAAGCCACTTCGGCCCATGAGCCTCGTACCTTGAGGAATGATATAGCCTGGGGAAGGATGTCGCGGAGAGTCTCGCTGATAAGCCATGAACCGCCTACCGAGGGGTAGAAGTAGCTCATCTTGTCGGTGAATGCGAGCATCGAGGCCCAGTCGTTACGGCCGGTAACGGTGAGGTAGTACTGGCTGTCCCATCCGATTTCGGCTGATCCGAATACTGACTGTACCTGGTCGTGCCATTCGCTTTCGCCGCGCTTCATCTGTGTGGTGGAGATGTTGCCGTAGGCGAAGAAGTTGGGGATGGTGGCGAGGCCGCCTTCGTAGTGTTCCGACTCTTCGAGCATGTCGTTGAGCGAAGCACCTACCTGAATGTTGACGTTGAGTCGGTTGTCGAAGAAGTTCTTGTTCATCGACGCCATCACGTCGGCGTAGGTCGAGCGGTTCATAGTGCGAGTCTTGCCGTACATACCCTTGTCGGAGCCGGCGAGCACCATGATTGTCGATGCGTTGTATTTTTCTTCATATACAGTGTTGGCGTTGTCGGTACGTACACGACCCATGATGTAGAGCCAGGGGAGGATGTCGTACTTGAGCGATGCGTTGAACATGTAGCGCTGCTTGCGGGCTTCGCGGAGCATACGCTTCTGAGTCCAGTATGGGTTCTGCATGGTGAATGCAGTGCTGTACTTCTGTTCCCAGTACTGAGTCATGAGGTTGCGCGAGGGGTCGAAGCGCTCGAACATGCGCACGTCGTCGAAGTTCTCGCCGCGGGGGAAGAGGTAGAGGGAAGCCAGGGGGTTGAAGTATTCGCCCGAGCCTACGAAGTTCTTGTTGTTCTGGATGATGTAGCTGGCACCGAGGTCGAGAGTCAGCTTATCGTTGTAGAACTTGGAGGTGTTGCGGATAGAGAAGTTGTAGCGGTTGTAGTCGGACTCGGGCATGATACCGGGAGCGTTGGTCACGGCGGCAGATGCGTAGGTCTGATTCTTGTCGGTACCCAGTGTGAGGGTAAGTGCGTTGATTTCGGTAGCTCCGGTCTGGAAGAAGTCCATGGGATCGTAGGAAGTAGGCGTTTCGAGACGCTTGCCCCATGATGTGAACTCACCTTCGTTGTTTCCGTAGATGTTCTGGAACTTGGGAGTCATCCATGCAGTGTGGAACTGTGTGGTGTTGCTGTAGGTAAGTTTGGCGCGGCCTTCAGAACCTTTCTTGGTAGTTATAAGAATCACACCGCTTGCGGCAGCCGAACCGTAGAGAGCGGCAGCCGAGGGGCCTGAGAGTACCGACATAGACTCGATGTCGTCGGGGTTGATGTCGGCAACCGAGCTTGAACCGGGCTGCTTGGCCATAGTACCGCCTTTTTCGTCGCCTGTGTTTACATCAAACATAGGTATACCGTCGATTACATACAGGGCGTTGTCGTTGCCTGTGAGCGACTTTGTACCACGCATAACGACACGTGCGGCGGCACCTGCACCGGCTGAACCGGAGCTGATGTTGACACCTGCAACCTTGCCTGCGAGTGAGTTGATGAAGTTGGCGTCCTTGTTGGAGGTAAGAGCATCGCCGTTGACAGTCTGCACATTGTAGCTGAGCGCTTTCTGTGCGCGTTTGATACCGAGAGCAGTTACAACGACTTCGTCGAGGGCTGTGGCTTCGGTCTCCATCACGAGGTTGACTTTGCCGTTGGCAGGCACTGCGAGTTCTACCGGGCGATAGCCGATGTAAGAGAACTTCAGTACATCGCCTTGCTTGGCATTGACACTGAATTCACCGTCGATGTTGGTCTGTGTGCCTAAGGATGTGCCTTTGACAAGGACCGTAACACCAATCAGGGGTTCGCCACTCGTGTCTGTTACAATACCCTCGACTTGGGATGTCTGTGCCATCACGCTCATCACAGGGAAGAGTAAAAGCATCAATAACAAGCTTGTTATTTTTGACTTCATAATGATTGATTGGTTGGTTTGGTTAATAGAAGGATATATTTGTCTGTTAGTTTTTATGGATAGGAGAGGAAAGAGGGGATGGGAAGAGTGCTGTCCGGTGTATGCCGGGGGATTCCAGGCAACGTCAGACCATAGAGATTTTGATTCCTTAATATATTAAGGAGATGGTGTCGGTGTTTATATCGGATGTCTGATTGTCAGTAGTATTTTTTTTGTTTTGGGGTTAATGTGGATAATTATTTGTAAGAAAAGCGTGCCGCTTGGTTAAGTATGGGCATGTTTTAGTTACAGATTTATAGCTCAATTTTATTTCGGTTAAGTCAGGTATTAGAGGAGAATATTAAATATTTGTGCAAATGTAGTCAAAAAGGGAGAAAATGCTAAGCGTTATTAGTTAAAACTTGTTAATGTAAGCGTGTGTTTGTAGTTATTAAATGTCGTTTTGTAATTTTTTGAAAAAACATATGAAATGTACGTGACAAGGCGTATCTTTCTGATTATTTTCAAATAAGCTATTGAAAACGCTGATATGCCCATAAATGTAATCAATACTGACGGTTGGTAGTTAGTATGAAAACAAATGTTAAATTTTAACCTTCATATTGTAAGCATAATCTGTGTATTTCTGTTAACATATGACATTGCCGGGCCTTTGCGGATATGGACGCGATGCGTGGTGTAAAATTCATAGTATGCCGTGTGTCATCAGACATTTAGTCTTCTAATGTTTGCGTGATAGCGGGGGATTGAGTAATTTTGCAGGCCGTCGGCCATACATTATATATAATATGTGTAGTAAATCGTATTCCGGCGGACAACAACGATAAAGATAACGACAAAGAAATGAAAACTGTACGTACAGCCAAAGAGCTGCGCGAAGCTGTCGGGGCTGTAAAGGCCGACGGACGTAGTGTGGGCTTTGTGCCTACAATGGGTGCGCTCCACGCCGGCCATGTGTCATTGATAGAGAGGGCCCGTGCCGACAATGATGTAGTGGTGGTGAGCGTGTTTGTCAACCCTACCCAGTTTAACAATCCTGACGACCTGCGCACATATCCGCGTACCGAGGAGGCCGACAGCGAGAAACTCCAGGCTGCCGGGGTCGATATAGCGTTTTTCCCGTCGGTCGAGGAGATTTATCCCGAGCCCGACACCAGGGTGTTTGAGCTTGGTCCGGTGGCTGAAGTGATGGAGGGCGCCATGCGTCCCGGTCATTTCAACGGTGTGGCCCAGGTGGTGAGTCGTCTTTTCCGTATGGTGCAGCCCGACCGCGCCTATTTCGGAGAGAAGGATTTCCAGCAGATATCGGTGATACGCCGCATGGTAGAAATCGAGGGCTTTGATATTGAGATTGTGGCCTGTCCGATAAAGCGCGAAGCCGACGGACTGGCTCTCAGTTCGCGCAATGTGCGCCTTACCCCCGGGCAACGTGCCGTAGCTCCGGCTATCCACCGTATTCTCGCCGAGAGCGTTGATGGAGCCTCCGGCCGCAGTGTGGACGAAGTGAAGCGCGCTGTCACCGACGCCATAAACGCTGTGGACGGGATGGAGGTAGAGTACTACGAGATTGTCAACCCCGCCGACATGCAGCCCATAGCCGAATGGAGTGAGGCCGAGGGTGGCGCCGTAGGCTGTGTTACTGTATATATGGGCGATGTGCGCCTTATTGATAACATCAAATATCCGGCATAATCATGATGCAGGTAGAAATGGTGAAATCGAAGATTCACCGTGTGACTGTCACAGAAAGCAACCTTGACTATATCGGTAGCATCACTATCGATCAGGATCTGATGGACGCCGCCAATATCCTTCCCGGCGAGCGTGTGTATATCGTCGACAACAATAATGGCGAGCGTTTTGATACATATACCATTGCCGGCAAGCGCGGTTCGGGCATGATATGCCTCAACGGCGCTGCTGCGCGCAAGGTGTTGCCGGGCGATGTGGTGATAATAATGAGTTACGCCACTATGCCCTACGACGAGGCGCGCACATTCAAGCCGGCCGTGATATTCCCCGATACGGCCACCAACCGTCTGGTGTAGGCTCCGGTATCGTACACTCCTCCGCTCCTCGATAATTAACTGATAACACTTACACGACCATATGTTTGAAAATCTAAGCGAACGGCTTGAACGCAGTTTCAAGCTACTCAAAGGCCAAGGTAAGATTACCGAAATCAACGTAGCCGAAACGCTCAAGGATGTGCGCCGCGCGCTTCTTGACGCCGACGTCAACTATAAAGTCGCCAAGCAGTTTACCGATACTGTCAAGGCAAAGGCTCTTGGCCAGAATGTGCTCAACGCCATTCAGCCGGGCCAGCTGATGGTAAAGATTGTACATGACGAGCTTGCCACCCTGATGGGCGGCGACACTGCCCAGGTCAATCTTTCGGGAAATCCTACCGTGATACTCATGTCGGGTCTGCAGGGCTCCGGAAAGACCACCATGAGCGGCAAACTTGCCAAAAAGCTCAAAAGCGAGAAGTCGCGCCGCCCGCTTCTTGTGGCCGGCGACGTATACCGTCCTGCGGCTATCGAGCAGCTTAAGGTGCTTGGCCAGCAGATAGATGTGCCTGTATATACCGAAGAAGGGAATAAGAATCCGGTGGAGATTGCCGAGAATGCTATCCGCTATGCCAAGACCAACCATTACGACCTTGTGATTGTCGATACCGCCGGACGTCTGGCTGTTGACGAGCAGATGATGCAGGAAATCGCTGCCATCAAGAAGGCAGTGAAGCCCAACGAGACTCTTTTCGTGGTCGACTCGATGACCGGTCAGGATGCTGTGAATACAGCACGTGAGTTCAACGAGCGTCTCGACTTCGACGGCGTAGTGCTCACGAAGCTCGACGGCGATACCCGCGGTGGTGCCGCTCTGTCGATACGCACTGTTGTTGACAAGCCTATCAAGTTTGTCGGCACCGGTGAGAAGCTCGACGCGCTCGACTACTTCCACCCGGCACGTATGGCCGACCGTATCCTCGGCATGGGCGATATCGTGTCGCTCGTGGAGAAGGCCCAGCAGCAGTTTGACGAGAAGCAGGCACGCGAACTACAGCGCAAGATTGCCAAGAACCAGTTTAACTTCAACGACTTCCTCGCCCAGATAGAGCAGATAAAGAAGATGGGCAACCTCAAGGACCTTGCCTCGATGATTCCCGGTGTGGGCAAGGCTATCAAGGATGTCGATATCGACGACAACGCTTTCAAGGGCATAGAGTCGATAATCAAGTCGATGACCGCCGCCGAGCGTGCCAATCCCGATATTATCAATGCGAGCCGCCGCCAGCGTATCGCCAAGGGGTCGGGCAACTCGCTACAGGATGTCAACCGTCTGCTCAAGCAGTTTGAGGAGACACGCAAGCTCATGCGTCAGGCCAATGCTATAAAGTCGAACCCGATGAAGATGATGAATGCCATGCGCGCCATGAAGAATATGCGCGGAGGCATGCGATAAACACATACTTACGTATAAAATAATAGTAAGAATACGATGTACCGTAGAATGTATCTTCTGATTCTTGCTATAGGTATCGCGACATTGTGTGTGGCACAGAGTGCTACATTCAATGTCGCTACTTATAATCTACGCCAGAAAAACGAAGAAGACAGCATAGCCGGAAACGGCTGGGAACAGCGTTGCCCGTATGTGGCTGGGCTGATACGATTTCATGACTTTGACATATTCGGCACCCAGGAGGGCTTTAAGACACAGCTCGACGACCTTAAGGGACTGTTGCCTGAGTATGAGTATACAGGAGTAGGCCGCGATGACGGCAAGGATAGCGGAGAGCATTCGGCCATCTTTTACCGCAAGGATATGTTTGAGGTGGTCGACAAGGGTGATTTCTGGCTTTCGGAGACTCCCGATACTCCCGGTCTCGGATGGGATGCGGCATGCTTCCGCATATGCTCGTGGGGGCGTTTCCGCCATAAGCCTTCGGGCAAGGAATTTCTGTTTTTCAACCTGCACATGGACCATGTCGGGGTAAAGGCGCGTATAGAGAGCGCAAAGCTCGTAAAGCAGAAAATTGACGAATTCGGTCCGGAACTGCCGGTGTTTCTGACGGGCGATTTCAATGTCGACCAAAGGAGTGACTCATACGCGGTGCTGGTGAGCGACGGAGTGTTTGCCGATGCGTTTCTGAGCGCCGAGTCGGTATTTGCGCCCAACGGCACCATCAACCATTACAATGTGAGCGGATTTACCGACCAGCGCATCGACCATGTGTTTGCGTCGCCGTCGGTAAGGGTGCTCAAATACGGAGTGCTCACCGACACCTATCGTACCGGAAGCCGTGAAAACGGCCTTATAGATACGGAGGGCACCACTCCTACCGAAGTCGACATATATTCGTATACGGCGCGGATACCCTCCGATCATTTTCCTGTGCGTGTTACCGTAGCTCTGCCATAAGGGCAGACTGTGTTACCAGCCCGGGTTCTGGGTGAGGTTGCGGTTGCGGTCGAGTTCGACGAGCGGTATTGGCCACAGTTCGTGGCGTGGCTGGTAGGTGCGTGTATACATCAGGTCGCCGAATATGTCGGTGGCATCCTTTACCGATGCCTCCAGCATGCCCCAGCGGCGGAGGTCCCAGTAGCGCTGTCCTTCACCGGCGAGTTCGCATGCGCGCTCTTTGCGTATGCGTGCTGCAATCTCGTCGTGTGAGCCTGTCGGTATGTCGGGCATTGACACGCGTGCACGCACCTTGTTGACTTCAGCCACGGCCTTTTCGGGGAATCCCTGCTCGTTGTAGGCCTCGGCAAGCATGAGAAGCACATCGCCGAGTCGTATGAGCGGGAATTCATATGGAGTGCGGGTGTATTCTCCCCAGTATCCGTCGAGATTGCCCGTGGGAATCCATTTGCGCCAGAAGTAGGAATTCCACCCTTCGGAGTTGCGGATGAATGCCTGTGCCTCCATGGGCGAGCCCCCTTTGGTAGGGTCGGCGAGCACAAACTGCTTGTCCATCGGGTTGGAGCCGGCGTCGGTGCCGAGATAGTGGGAATAGGGTGTTATTACGTTCCAGCACAGGCGCGGGTCGCGTTTGCGATAGGCGTCGAGCACTTTTACGGTGTCGCATTCGAGGGTGCTTGTTATCTCGGTGCTCGCGTCGTTGATGGCCACGCACATGTAGCGTCGGCGTGTCTGCGGGTCGGCATTGTTGAATCCGGGGAATACGTTGTCCCAGTCAAAGTCGGTTCCGTCGGGGTTTTCATACATGTCGACGAGAGTGACCGATGGCACGATGCGGTTGGATGCGATAAGGCGCATTGTTGACTTGTTGCCGAAGTACGAAACGATATCAAGCGCGTAGCCGGCGACGTTGCCGTCGATTGACTGGATGGAGAATATCATTTCCGGACTGTGAAGGCCGTTGTACAGTCGGAACAGGCTTTCGTAGTCGGGGTGTAGGGAGTAGCCGTAGTTGTTGGTGCGGTTGTAGACAATCTCTTCGAAGTCAGCTGCCGCGAGGTCCCACTGGCTGTTGAATAGGTATACCTTCCCTCGAAGAGCGTATGCGGCTCCTTTGGTGGCTCGTCCGAGATCCTCAGCACCCCATGCCACGGGAAGTCGGTCGATGGCGTAAGTGAGGTCGTCGAGTATGTGTGTGCGCAGCTCGTCGGCCGATATGCGTGGATTGTCGAGCTTGTCAAACTGCTCGTTGATGTCGCATGTCTCGTCGTAATAAGGCACTCCTCCCCAGCATTGCAGCATGCGGAAATAGGCCATTGCGCGCAGGAATCGGGCTTCGCCGGTGACGCGCTCGATTGTCTCCTGACTGATCTGCATGGCGGATACGTTGCGTATTACAGTGTTGGCACGGTGGACAAGTTCGTAGAGGTACTGCCAGTGGTTCTGTACGCCGCTGCTGTTGGATGCGAACGAGTTGCCGCGCGCCACATCGGCCCATGGCGATGTGCCGTCGGCTATGTCGCTGCACATGTCGAAGGTAAACTCCATGCCGAAGCACCAAGGCTCTTTCATGGCAGAGTACATGCCTACGGCGGCCTGGCGTGCGTGGGTCTCTGTTTTCCAGAATGTGTTGCCCGACATCTGGTCGGCCGGGTTATAGTCGAGGCTCTCGCATGAGGCGAGTAGTGAGGCTGTGGCTATTGCCACGGTGTATGATATGTGTCGTAGTGTCATTGTATGTTGTGAATCTTAGAATGTCAGATTGATGCCGAGAGAATACTGGCGTACGGCGGGGTAGCCTACGTCGGCTCCTACTTCCGGGTCAAGACCCGGGAATTTTGTGATTGTAAACAGATTGTCGATGCTTGCGTAGATTTTCAGATTGGAGATGTATACTTTCTTTGTAATATTGCGTGGCACGGTGTAGCCGAGCTGGATATTCTTGCAGCGCAGGTATGCAGCGTTGTGTACAAAGGCGTCGCTGGAGATATTATTCTTGCCGTTGGAGTTGTTGCGTAGTATAGGATATTTTGAATTGTAGGGATTCTCCGGAGTCCATGCGTTGTCGGTTATGTCCTTTATAAGCGACTGTCCCATAACTGTCACGAAGCGGAATGCCTGGTTGTTGTAATATACCTGATGGTTGCCTACGCCCTGGAGCAGGAGGCTGAAATCAAAGTCTCTCCATGTGAGACCGAGGCTTGCGCCGTAGGTGAATGTCGGGAGGGTTCCTTTGCCTATCTCCACTCTGTCGTTGTTGTCGAGGGAGCCGTCGCCGTTGGTGTCGGCATAGAGGAAGTCGCCGAGTTCAGGACGCTGGAATGTGGCGAAATAGTCGGGATTGCGGTCGACAAGCGACTGTACATAGTCGAGATCGGCCTGGTCGCGCACGATGCGGTCGACTTTTATGACGTAGAGCTGGTTGATAGGACGTCCCTCCTGGGTCTTGTATACACCGCTGATTGAGGGCACGTCGCCCTGGAATTTAGTGACCTTATTTCTTACGTATGCCATGTTGAATCCAACGGAGTAGCCTACGTTGCCTATTCGGTCGCTCCAGTTTATGTCAAACTCAAGTCCGCAGTTGTTTACTTCGCCGGCATTCTGGTTGGGTACGGTGCTTGTGCCATGCTCCAGGGGAGCCGGGAGTGAGATAAGTATCCCTTTGGTATTCTTGTCGTATATGTCGAATGAGCCGTTCAGACGGTTGTTGAACAATCCGAAGTCGATACCGAAGTTGGTCATGTAGGTTTTTTCCCATGAAAGATTCTGATTTGACAGGATAGACTGGGCGAAGCCACCTGTGATACTGCCGTTGAGGATGTAGTTGGCCGAGGCAAACAGCGACTGATACATGTAGTAGCTTGTGGTGGCGTTGTTGCCGAGCGAGCCGTAGGAAGCTCTCAGCTTCAGATTGTCGAGCCATGAGCGTGTCGCCTTCATGAATGATTCTTCAGAGATGCGCCATCCTGCCGATACCGAGGGGAAATATCCCCAGCGGTGTCCCGGTGCAAACTTTGATGAACCGTCGGCGCGCAGATTCGCTTCAAGCATGTATTTGTCGTCCCACGACAGGTTGATGCGGCCGAAGTATGAGCGCATGGCCCATTCGGTATAATTTCCGGAGATATTGCCGTTGGTTGTGCCGCCGTCTATTGCGGTCATTGAGTCGTCGATTAGGTCATATTTGAGGAATGACTCATTCTCGTACTTATTGTATTCCTGACTCGCTCCAAGAAGTATGGTTCCTTCGAACTTACCTTTTGTCAGTGTATAGTGGGCTGTAATCTCGGATGAGCGGAATGTATTGGCATAGTTGCGGCGGCGGATGTATGTGCGCACTACGCCTTCGCGTATCAGTACAGGCCCTTCGGCTGTAAAGCGATATAGATTGCGGTCGGTAAGATGGTGCTCCTCGCGGCGTGTCCAGTAATTGTAGGAGTAGGAGCCTTGTATCACGAGGCCTTTCAATGGCTGGATGCGGGCAAAAAGTTTTGCCACGGTGCGGCGTGTCTTTGTTGGGAATTCATCTTTATAGAACCATTGGCGCCTGTAGGGGTTGAAGTTGCTCACATTCTCCTCTTCCGGATTCTGGATGCCGCCGTAGAGCCCGGTCGCCGGGTCGTAGAGAGTCATGCCGGGTACAGTGTTGAACGCTCCCGAGCCGAATATCACATCGCCTCCTTTGGTGGCGTTGTCGGCCGACGGGTTGTTGGAGTCGATATATCCGAAGAGGTTGGTGCCTATTGTGAGCCACGGCTTTACGTTGACTTCCAGATTGGTGCGCAGCTGGTAGCGGGAGTAGTCGGTGTGGTATATCATGCCCGGATTGTCGACATATCCGAACGACATGTTGTAGCGTACGCGCTTGCTCCCTCCGGTGAGGGATACATTATGGTTCTGCACCACCGAGGGGTTGCGGTATATGTGGTCCTGCCAGTCGGTGTTGGGATATATGGTGGGATTGCGGCCGGCGTCGTTGCGCCATTCGTCGATTTTGCCTTGTGAGAAACGCGGTGCCTGTCCGTTGGCTATCAGACCGGCATTCTGAATCTCCATGAAATCGGCATAGTCGGTCACGAGGTTGAGGCGTTTGGCTACTGTCTCAAATGAAATGTTGCCGCTGTATGTCACACTTGGACGTGACTCCATGCCTTGTCGTGTGGTTATGAGTATTACGCCGTTGGCTGCTCTTGAGCCGTAGATAGCCGATGATGCGGCATCCTTGAGAATGGATATATTTTCTATATCCTGTGGATTTACATCGCTGATGGCTATGCCGGTCATTCCGTCGACCACTACGAGCGGTGCGGCGTCGTTGAGAGTGCCTTGTCCGCGCACGCGTATTGTCTGCGCCTCGTAGCCGGGAGTATTTCCTCCGGCATTTGTGACGGTAAGGCCTGAAGCCAGTCCGGCAAGTGCGTTGGTGGCGTTAGTGAGCGGCCGGTCGGCGAGTGTGGACGCGCTTATCGACGACACAGAGCCGGTAAGGTTGACTTTTCGCTGTGTCGCGTAGCCGACGACTACGACTTCGTCGAGTGTCGACTTTATCTCGTGCATTACCACAGTGTAGCGCGATGTGCCCTCTTTCAGGCGCATCTCGACCGGATTGAATCCTATGTATGACACTTCAATCTCCGATGGATATTTCACATCAGAGAGTGTGAACTGTCCTGACACATCGGTATCAGTGGCTCCTGTAGAGGCACCGCTTAGCTTTACAATCGCGCCGATTATAGGCTCGCCGGTAGCGTCGGTTACAGTGCCTCGTACGGTTGTCGACACCGTTTGTGCAGTCGATGCATTGATGCTGTCGGCAGGGTTTTCAGAGGCGTAAATGTGTGTTGTTCCTGTGAGGAGGCAGAATACAAATGAAAGACAGACAAATGTTATTCCTTTCATATAAACAGATTAGTGTGTGAGACTCAGCAAATATAGCAAGCATACCAATCCGTTCAAAAAATGTGTTAATGGAAGGCTTAAAAGTGATAATAAAAGTGAGAGAGTGCGAAAAATTCAGTATATCAATTACTGTGACAGCGACTATCAGTCAGTCTGAATCACGAGGTAATTGGTGTGTGACCAAAAATTTTCAGGGTCCTTGATAATAAGCATTTTTGTATTATCATTGTCGATTATCTCATATGAGTAATCGGGATGGTTGCTTAGCAGACGGGCTTTGTCTGACGTCATCTTCAGAGCGCCGAGCGAGCGTTTGTCTCCGGCAATGAATGCGCTGTTGTCGAAGTCGCGGGTAAGTCGGGTAGGCCTAAGGAATCCGCTTTCGATTATGTGCATATCTTTCAACGCGGATTTGCTTTCGACGATGTAGTAGCAGGTGTAGAGTTCTTCCTCAAACCGGGCGGCGTTCCGGCCTATTGAATCGCGCTGATTGTTTGCCTTGTCGATGCTGTGATTCAGCGAGTCAATAGTAGTATTAAGTTCTGCTATGGATGAATTGGCTTTCAATAACCTTGTATTCAGGGTTTTGATTTCTGATGCCTGGGTGTCGAGCTGTTTGCGCATGATGTCGATTACATCCTGCAGGTCGTCGGTAAAAAGCCCGGACTGCTGCAGTTGCTCCTCAACTTCGGCGAGTCGCTGTCGGCGCTGGTTGAGCGAGCGCTTCAGGGCAGACATATCGTTGCGAAGCTGAGAATACTCTCTGACACCGGACTCTGCTGACACGGGTGTTACCGATATTATATTTTCCAGTCGTTTCATCTCTTCCATATCAACGGCAATCTCTTTTACAAGGGCGAACAGCATGTCTCGCTCCGAAACTGCTGTGGCAAGTTCCTGTCGGGATGCTTCCATAAGATCCTGTCGGCTTTCAGTCGGTTCTTTGGGAGCACAGGCGGCAATTGCAGCCGATAATACGAGTATGACGGTGATGTGTTTCATTAATGAAAATATACTGCTTACGTAACAACTTGTCTACAAAGATACGAAAAACTGTTATTTCTTTTCTCAATTTGTTGCACATTTGAAGAATGTAAATCTTAGAGATTGTCTAAAATTTATATTACTTTGCTTTTGAAAGTCTTGTCCGCGTCTTTTTGTTTATTCTTCGGTCATGTAGCTACGGCTACACTCCCTCATCACAAGCAAAAATCCATCAGACAATCCTTCTCAAAATCTGTATCATATAAATTTAGACAATCTCTTAGCATAATTTAAATTAAAACATACTTCAAGGATAAAAGTTTAACTTTCATTTAAATTTATTATTAAAACAAGTTCTTAAACATTTCCTGCCATTTTTGGTGCGGTAGACAATATCCGTTAATTTTGCGGAATGAAAATACCGGAAAATAAGACCGCTCTGATATTCGACCTGTTTTTCTGTCTGATATTCATGCCTCTGCTGATATTTCTCGGCCCTGTGCATTATTGGGTAAAAGACAGTCCGGTGTTCTTTTGTCTGGCATGTGTGTTTCTGTATGCATGCTATTTTGTTATAAAGCGCATGGATGTGCCCGCTCTGCTTATAGGGCGTCGCTACAAGCGCATTGCGGTTGTGTCGATGATCATAATCGGTGTGAATCTGGCTCTTACCTATTATCCCCTTCCTGATGTAGACTTTATTACTCCGGCTATGAGCGAGTATCAGACCAATATGCGCAATTACAGTATCACTATAGGCATGTGGCTGATGCTGTCGCTTGTGGTGGCATATTCGCTTACCGTGTCGTTTGTGCTTGAGCTGTATGAGCATATGCTGCTTAAGGAGAAGATAGAGAATCAGCGCGACAAGGCACAGCTTGCAATGTTCAAGGCTCAGATCAGCCCGCATTTTCTGTTTAATACTCTCAACTCGCTGTACAGTCTGGTAATCGGCACTTCGGAGAAGGCCGAGGATGCATTTATAAAGTTTACCGAGATTCTGAAATACACATACGTTACTATTGACAATGAGTATGTAGCCCTGCGCGACGAACTTACTTATATCCAGAACTATATAGACCTGCAGATGCTCAGACTCAACGAGCATACCAAAGTGCGTTGCGATTATCGTATCGATGACGATGGCATTGAGATTCCACCGATGATACTCCTTACGTTTGTCGAGAATGCTTTTAAGTATGGCTCGTCGACAAGTACGGACTGTAATATATACATATCCCTTGTCGTACGCAATGGAGAACTTGAGTTGGTGACACGCAACTGTGTGATGCGGCATGCCGATATGTTTCGCAAGGAGATGCCGGCAGGCATGCAGAACTGCAGGGCGCGTCTGGCGGCTCTGTATCCCGGGCGTCATTCGCTTGTCACAGAAGAACGGGATGGTAATTTCATGGTAAATCTAAACATAAAACTCGGATGATGATATGGAACGTACTGTAAAATGTGTGGCAATCGATGATGAGGTTCTTGCCCTTGATGTCATCGAGAAATTCTGCGAACGACTCGGAGGGGTGTCGTTGCTTACCTTCACCGATCCCGCCGAGGGGATGCGTGTCATCAACGCCGAGCGCCCCGACATAGTATTCCTTGACATAGAGATGGAAAATATCAACGGATTGTCGATTGCCTCCAGCCTTCCGAAGGGTACATGTTTCATATTTACCACAGCCTATCTGCAGTATGCGCTCGATGGTTTCAATCTCGACGCTGTCGACTATCTGCACAAACCGTTTGCCTATTCGCGTTTTAAGGCTGCGATGGAAAAGGCATTCAGACGCATAGAGTATGCCGACACAGCCAGAAAGGGACAAAGCCTTGTCGTAAAGCAGGAGTATAATAATGTAAGTATCCCTCTCGACGATATTCTGTATATCGAGGCGATGGAGGGGTATTCGAAAATCTTCAGGGTAAAGGGCACGTGTGTGGTTTCTCGGGGTATTTTGAAGAATATATATGGCATGCTGCCTCAGATGGATTTTTTGCGTATACACCGTTCCTTTATCATCCCTGTCGGCAAGGTAGAGAGTTTCAACCGCCAGGAAGTCAGGCTCTCCGGCGGTAAGGTTCTCCCTGTCGGGCGGCAGTATGTCGATGCTGTGATGGCTGCTTTGAAGCCATCTCAGCCGTTACATGATATAATTAATAGATGCGCCGTGCCATGAGTTAAGTGGCACGGCGCATTTTCTTGTCATATAGCGTTCAGACCGGTGGTTATCGGGGCAGTACGTTTACACGGAGAGCCTCATAGGCACGCTCGGCCTTGGCACGTGCGGCGTCGACACTCTCATCAGTGGCGAGAATCACGCCCATACGGCGGTGTCCTTTTACTTCGGGCTTACCGAATATGCGTATCTGTACTCCGGGTTCGGCGAGTACCTGCTCGAGGTTGTCAAATTCTACTTTGTCGGTATCACCCTCGACAACCACAGCACGTGATGCCGACGGTCCGTAGAATCGGATTGAAGGCACGGGAAGTCCGAGCAGCGCGCGTGCGTGGAGACCGAATTCACTGAGGTCCTGTGAAATCATAGTCACCATGCCCGTGTCGTGGGGACGGGGCGAAACCTCGGAAAATATCACTTGATCGCCCTTTATGAATAGCTCTACGCCGAATATTCCGTATCCGCCCAGAGCATCGGTTACTTTTTTTGCAATTTCCTGGGCAGACTCGAGCGCTGCTGTGCTCATAGGCTGCGGCTGCCATGAGTAGCGGTAGTCGCCATCAATCTGGATATGGCCTACCGGCTCACAATATACAGTGCCAGAACAGTTGCGCACGGTTAGCAGGGTTATTTCATAATCGAAGTCTACGAAGCCTTCTACAATAACACGTCCGGCTCCTGCGCGTCCGCCTTCCTGACTTGTGTGCCATGCGCGGTCGATGTCGGCTGCGCTCTTTACGGTGCTCTGCCCGTGGCCCGACGAGCTCATGATGGGTTTTACCACACATGGTATGCCGATTTCCTCAATTGCTTTTTCAAATTCCTCGCGGGTTGAGGCGAAGCGATAGGGCGAGGTGGTGATGCCGAGTTCTTCGGCAGCGAGCCGACGTATGCCTTCACGGTTCATGGTAAGCCATGCGGCGCGGGCGGTCGGTGTCACGTTGTATCCTTCTTTCTCAAGTTCAAGCAGGGTAGGGGTGGCGATGGCCTCGACTTCGGGTATGATATGGTCGGGGCGTTCGAGTTCGATGATTCGGCGCAGCTCGGCTCCGTCAAGCATATTGAACACATGGCTGCGGTGGGCCACCTGCATGGCCGGAGCGTTGGCGTAGCGGTCGCAGGCGACTACCTCGACGCCATAGCGCATGAGTTCGATAGCGACTTCCTTGCCTAATTCTCCACTGCCCAGCAGTAGCGCCTTGCGCCCTACCGGGGTCATTACTGATCCTATTTTCGACATGTCTATATGGTATAGTGTTGATACTTGGTTGTTGCTGTTTAGAAGCGTACTACGAGTTCAAGCACCAGCTTGTTTTTGTCCTCTATATCCACTTCTGTATCTGAGGGGTAGAAATAGTTTTCGTAGTTGATGCGCACATCGGCTCTGACTTTCGGGTGTATGTAGCTAAGAGTCGCACCGACTGTGGCACGCTGGTGGCGCGGCTGGGTGATATACAGCTCGCCGGCGCTGTCGCGTGTTCCCTGGCTGTTGTCGGTCACTCCGTCGTAGCGGGCCTGGAACGACATGCGGTTGAATGTGTTGGTGCGTATGGGCATACTGTAGTCGGCCATTACGTTCCAGGCGTGGGTGGGTTTGAAACTGTTGTTGGTATAATGCTTGTAGAGGTATTCACCCTCTATCATCCAGCGCCCGGCTCCCCAGTGTACTGCTCCGTCAATCTGGTTGATGCGGATGGAGTCGGGCATCACGGATTCAAAACCACCTTCGACAAACATGTTGCCGAATGTATAGCGGGCCTTGCATGAGGCATCCATTGTGCGCTCCCATACTTTGTGGCGGGTGATGGAGTGGGTATTGAATACGCCGGCCTCAGCTGTCAGACCGGTGCCGGGTAGGGCTACGGCTATTTTTCCGCCTACGCCGCGCTGCTGGCCTACTAGTTTGCCCACTGTCGAGTGGTTGGCGAAATAATACTGATGAGGGGAACGGCTTGCGTCGACACTGAATGGTATACGCATTTGTCCCATTGATATCCTGATGTCATTGGTAATGGCCACTCGTCCCCATGCGTCAAGGAATGTGTATGAACCGCGGTCGTTGAAGTCGGTCTGCATGAAGTAATCGATAAACGGGGCTACATTGCCGCTTACGGCGATGCGGGCCGTGCGTACCTGAAACCGCGACATGACATCTTCGGTAGCCATTTCGTAGCGTGTGCGTACAGTGCCGTGTACTTTAGGTATATAGTCAAATGATTTTTCTTGAGTATCAGCCTGGTCGGCGGCTTGCGTGTGTATTGTCGTAACGGATATTGTCGACAACAACAACAGCACTCGTGCAACTACTTTATCCATTATAATGCTAACAGGGTTATTATCTTCCGCAAAGTTACTTCAATTCTTGTGTATGGCAAAATGGCATCGCCAAAAATGGGTGCTACAAACCAAGATTGCATGTATTTGTTATTATTCTGAATCAGAAACAAAAATAATCATATGGCATCATCCGGCTCTGTTTTTACTGAATATCTGAGGGTACTCGGCGTACCGCACACCAACGCATACAGTACGAGACGTTATCGCGCATATCCGCGACATATGGCTCTGACAGCAATGTACGATCTTCTGCGCGAGTACAAGGCGGCTCCGGAGATTGCCGATGTGAAGCCGTCGGCTGAGGCTCTGGCGGGGGTGAAAGTGCCGTTTGTGGCTCAGACTGCCGATGGATGCCGTATTGTGACCGAGGTGTCTCCTCAGTTTGTATCGGTTATCGGACCGCATGATGCCAAAGCTGTCATCATGCCTGTCGGAAAGTTTGTGGATGAATGGAGCGGCAAGGCCATTTCGGCCTCTCCGACGTCAGACAGCGGGGAGACGAATTTCAAGTCTCACCGGTTCAAGGAATTGTCAAGGGGTATAGAGAAGTGGCTGCTTGTAGTGTGTGTTGTATTTCTTGTGACGGTGTTTGCAGTGTCAGGCCATACGTTCGGCGATTGGTCGACCTGTGCAGTATTTGTGTTGAACGCTGTCGGGATATATGTGTGCTATCTGCTCATACTGAAGGATGCGCATGTCGACAGCCGTGCCGCCGACAGTGTGTGCGGTGTAATCCAGAGTCATGGCTGCTCGACAGTGTTGAGCCACGATGCCTCGGTGTTTCTCGGGCTTTTTCCTTGGTGCCAGATAGGGATTACGTATTTTTCGGTTAGTTTTGTGGCCATGCTTGTTTATCCGCCTTGTCTGCCATATCTTGCAGTGGCGAGTGCATGCTGTCTGCCTTATACGGTGTGGAGTGTATGTTACCAGAAATTCAGGATTCACGCCTGGTGTACGCTGTGCTTATGTGTGCAGACTATCTTCTGGCTTGAGTTTTTGGTATATCTTGCCGGGGGACATTTTCATGGTGTGTTTCCGCTCCGTTTTGACCTTGTCGTGCTGCTGGCATGTTATCTTGCGGTGCTGCTCGCCGTCAACCGTATCATACCGCGCATATTCGGCGCAGAAATGTCGGATGCCGACACTCTGGCCGCCTCTTCGCAGACATCAGTCAAGGATATGGATGACAAATCGGGGCTGCGGAGGCCTTCGGCTGATGATACCGCGGGAATACATGTGACGCTCTCGTAAGCCGTGGGAGCGAGGCTATCTGTTGGCCATATTCTATTTGTGAGCGTGCTCGAGCACGTAGGATCGAACTTTCTGAAACAGGTCGTTGGCGAATACGAAGTCGGTGAGGGCTTCGTTGGTCGTGGTATATATGAGTTCCTTATTGCCTACCCACTCGCGGTGTCCTTTGTTGATAAACACGATATTCTCGCCGATGCCAAGCACGGAGTTCATGTCGTGGGTGTTGATGACAGTGGTTATGCCGTACTCGTGGGTGATGTCATAGAGCAACTCGTCGATAAGTATCGAGGTCTTTGGGTCGAGCCCGGAGTTTGGTTCGTCGCAGAACAGATATTTCGGATTGAGTGCGATGGCGCGTGCTATGGCCACACGCTTCTGCATGCCTCCGGAAATTTCGCTCGGATATTTGTCGTCGGCTCCTTTCAGCCCTACACGCTCAAGGCAGAAGCGTGCGCGCTCGCGTCGCTCGGCCAGGCTCATTCCGGTATACATCATAATCGGGAACTCGACATTGCCGAGCACCGTTTCCGAGTCGAACAGCGCCGAGCCCTGAAACAGCATGCCTATCTCGGTGCGCAGGTGGCGCAACTGTTCGCGTCCCATGGTCATAAGGTCGCGTCTGTCGTAAAGTATCTCGCCATGCTCGGGGCGCACGAGGCCTACGAGTGACTTCATGAGCACGGTTTTGCCCGAGCCGCTCTGGCCGATGATAAGGTTGACCTTGCCTGTCTCGAAGGTCGCGCTTACGCCTTTGAGCACTTTTACTCCGTCGAAAGATTTTTCGATGTCCTTTACCTCTATCATTGCATCAGGAGTTTTGTAAGTATGACGTCAAACAGGAGTATGAGTATGGAGCTTGATACGACCGCATTGGTCGATGCTTTGCCCACCTCGAGGGCTCCGCCTTTCACATAGTATCCGCAGAATGAGGCTACCGATGTAATTATTATCGAGAATACGATGGCCTTGATGATGGTGTACCATACGTACCATTCGATAAACATCGTCTGGATGCCGTAGATATATCTTGATACTGGGATGAGGTCGGTGAAGGCCGCTATAATCCATCCGCCGAATAGTCCGGTGGCGATAGAGAATATGACCAGCACGGGTATGAACACCATGAAAGCCAGAATCTTTGGCAGAACAAGGAAGTTGGCCGAGTTGATGCCCATTATTTCCAGGGCGTCGATCTGCTCGGTGACACGCATGGTTCCTATCTCAGAGGCTATGTTGGAGCCGACTTTTCCCGACAGGATAAGACAGAGCACCGCCGAGCTGAACTCAAGGAGCAGAATGTCGCGGGTAGCCAGTCCGGTAGAGTATGCCGGCATTATGGGGCTGGTCATGTTGAGCTGCATCTGTATGCAGATTACCGCACCGATAAATATACTTATTATTATGGTCAGGGGGATTGAGTCAAGCCCCAGCTTGCCAATCTCCTGTAGGAACTTTCGGCCGAAAACGCGCCACTTCTGGGGCACGCCGAACACACGGCTCATGAATATGCAGTATTGCCCGAAACGGGTCAGTGACGATTCTATTATCATAAGGTATGTCAATATGTGGGTCAAAGTTAAGCAATTTCTTTGGCTCGTAGCATTTTTTTTGTTTACTTTGTGTCGTATAAACTGGCCGATTGTACTGCGCGGTGTATTTGACCGTAGTATCAGTCGGCTCTAAATATAACAGATAATGTTGGTAATAGGCATAGCCGGTGGTACCGGATCGGGAAAAACCACCGTGGTCAATAAGATAATCAACTCTCTGCCCGCGGGTGAGGTAGCGGTGTTGCCGCAGGATTCATATTATCGCGATTCAAGCCATATCGCGCCTGAGTTGCGCTGCAATATCAACTTCGACGAGCCGGCAGCGATAGAGTGGGAACTGCTTGAGCATCATCTGCGTGAGCTGAAGGCGGGGAAGTCAATAGATATGCCTACATACAGCTATCTGACATGCACACGGCAGCCTGAGACAATCACTGTAGAGCCACGCGATGTAGTGATAATCGAGGGAATTCTCATACTTACACAGCCCGAACTGTGCAAGCTGATGGATGTCAAGGTGTTTGTTGATGCCGATGCTGACGACCGCCTGATACGTGTGATTTCACGCGACTGCATTGAGCGCGGTCGAACCCCTCAGATGGTAATCGACAGATACGAGGCGATACTGAAGCCTATGCACCAGATGTATATCGAGCCGTCGAAGCGTAATGCCGACCTGCTTGTGCCACAGGGTGCCGACAATCGTGTGGCCGTGCAATTGCTCACCGACTATATAGAGAGCCGACTTCATCTTAACAGATAATCGCCGTAGAGTATATATAAGGTATGACAGCGAAATACAATGAAAATTCCGCTACCGGGGCTGACTCGGTGATTATAGATACAGAGACGGCTGAAAATACCGGTATTGATGTGGCTGCCGGTGCGTTGCCCGATTCAGTGGAAGTATCCGACCCGGACCAGGGACCTCTTTACGAGGGGAAGATGGTGCTCCGCACGGAGAATCTTGTGAAGAAATACCGTCAGCGTACGGTGGTCAACCATGTGTCGATTAACGTCACGCAGGGTGAGATTGTCGGTCTGCTCGGCCCGAATGGTGCCGGGAAGACGACCACGTTCTACATGACTGTAGGACTTATCACTCCCAATGAGGGACAGATATTTCTCAATGATTTGAATATCACTAAATATCCGGTATACAAGCGTGCGCAGAACGGTATCGGCTATCTTGCCCAGGAGCCGTCGGTGTTTCGTAAACTCTCTGTAGAGAACAATATACGCTCGGTGCTTGAGATGACCAATACCTCGCGTGAATATCAGCGCGATAAGCTGGAGAGCCTTATTTCGGAGTTCCGGTTGCAGAAGGTGCGCAAGAATCTCGGCGACCAATTGTCGGGTGGCGAGCGTCGACGCACGGAGATAGCGCGCTGTCTGGCCATCAATCCAAAGTTTATAATGCTTGACGAGCCGTTTGCCGGAGTCGACCCTATCGCGGTAGAGGATATCCAGGAGGTAGTATACAAGCTCAAGGAGAAGAATATCGGAATCCTTATTACTGACCATAATGCCCAGGAGACTTTGCGTATCACCGACCGTGCATATTTGCTGTTTGAGGGAAAAATCCTGTTTCAAGGTACCTCCGAAGAGCTTGCCGGCAATCCTGTGGTACGTGAGAAGTATCTCGGGCGCAATTTCGTATTCAACCGCAAGCGCTTCGACTGATATACCGCAAGGCCTGGCTTAATAGGTCCATGAACTATGACTTCGAGGTCAGAAAACTTGGGAACGATACCGCATGTGGTAACGTTTCCAAGTTCATTATGAAGCAATTCGTTTTTTTACATTCATACGAAATTTACTATGATGTTGCTCATAAGCAGACAAATGGTAGTTAATGGCTTAGCTACCACTAATTCACTAGCAATCTGTGGATTGTGCAACTTTTGAGTTTTAATTCAACCAACGAGTTTTCAAGAGTTAAAGTATGTTTAGAAAACTCCGAAATTGCCACCCTAACCGGGTCAGAGGTTCATTCCCACTCTGAAAACCCCACTTTGTGAATGTGTATATGATGGTAATATCGTGTGTTCCAGTCAGCTCACAGTCGAGAATTATCAACTGTGAGTGAAATCGATCACAATTGTGCCCACTCACACATCACTCACAGCCGACCAAAATCAGAACCCTCGCGAGGGTACAATCGGGTCAATGTAAAAAAGCGGTTGTTAATTTCTGAGATTTAGGGATAGATGGGCGTATCGCTAACTGAATTAGGGAAGTCTAATCATCATAAGCACTTGTTATTTATATAGTAGATTCCCTAATGACAACAGCGCTAAACTCCAATCTAAGCGCCTAAAAATATTTTTACTCTCGGGTAATTTTTTTACAATTCAACCGGGTTTTGCTACTGACCCCCAATGTTCTGTGTAGAAACGCCGATTGGGGATAACGAAAAACCTCCGAAATCGTCTGGATTTCAGAGGTTTTCTGCATTTTGATGCTTTGTCTTGTGACCCCGGAGATTTCGGGGATATTTCATTTATTAGCACTGGCTATCAAAGAGTTGCGAGCAAGAGTAAGAGCCGACTCACTATTGGCTCACTCCGCTACTTCAATGTTCTTCACCGTTATGATGATACGGTAATGCAAAGTTAATACTTTATTCCCAATCATCAAAGAGCCAAAGCGTTAAAAATCCTTCGGACTCACGAATACAGGAATTTCCCGGCTCACGGTTCAAAATGCCAAATCCAAGTATTCCATAAGAGTATGGCTTTTGCCGACTCACGGTTGATTTGCCGTGCTGTTTTCAGCCGAAAAAGCTTCTTGCAACTATCTTTTGACTGCGGTTATCTCATCGGTCAGCAGGTGAATTGTTGATGACGGATTAGTGTATGTCTCTTTGGTTTTTGCTCGTTTGGCGGCTTCTTCAATCGCGTCTATCAAGACCTTTTTCATTGCCGTGGAGAATACGCCTTTCTGGTAATCCGCGTCTATTCCTTTCAGCATTGCAAGACATTCAGCAGATGACAGCTCCTTGTTGGTGTCCTTATAATGTAACAGAAACCAATACTCGATACTGGGATTGGAGAGCAGTAACACGGCATCTTTTATCTTTCGCAAACGCTCCAGCATACCCGGCACATCAAGGTCAAACATCAAAAATGTCTTATCATCCGATGTTGTAAACCTGTCACGCTTACATCTGTCAATATAAGGCTGTGAAATATTGGAGTCGCTGACCCTCGCTATAATTTCCACCGGCACACGGAAACTGCGACGCAGCAGGTCAATGTATGCCGCCTCCGTCTTACCCTCGCAAAACACGAAGAATGTCGGGTTCATCTTCTTGCCCCTCGGTTGCTTTGCTTTTCGTGCCATAGTCAGATGTTCTCAAATTCGTTGATATACGGCACGGCATCGAAACGCCCCTGAAGGTATGCTTTCTCCAAATCCATTTTCTCCCGGAAATCCTTGTAGTCAAACAATGAATACAAATCAGATGAACCGTCGTCGCGCTTGTTGACAAAGAAAATCTGATCCTTGCGGAAGCGCGTCATGTCAAGCAGGTGTGTATTGTGGGTTGTGAATACCAGCTGTGCGGATTTGCTTGAATGGAACAGGCTGATAAGATACTCCACCAAGCGGGTGTGCAGACTTGTTTCAACTTCGTCAAGGAACATCACCTTGTTGTTGCGTACCACATCCATGACCGTCAGCATGATTTTGAACAGGATTTTCGTACCCTCCGATTCTTCGGTGTTGAAGTCAAAGGGCAACGCCGGATTACGGCGGTGGAATGTAGTCAGTTCACCGTCTTTATAGGTAAACTCAACGATATCACTGTCGGCGGCTTTAAGCACCCGGAGAACTGCGTCTTTGTTGTCACCAAGAAAACGGTCGATGGCAACCGAAGTCTTGCCGCGATAACTGAACACCAGTTGTTCATTGAACCACCTATATATCTCCTTCGCCTTTTCCCTGTCCATCTGGCTTGCGCGTGATATAAACAGAGTCTTGCGCGAGGTGTTGGACGCTACATCCATCGGGCGACGGATAACATTGGTAAACTCATATTTTTCTTTCTTGCCGCCAGATATACGCTCGTCACGCGAAAAAATCAGCGCACGTCTGCCCTTCGGGTAATAATACAGGCTTTCGGTTATTATTTCATCACGGGTGCAACTGAATGAATACTCATGTTCAACCCCGTCAATAATGAAACGTATATAGAACTCACTGGGAGCGTTTTTTTCTCCGAACTTGAACGGCTTGAAGCCGAAACTATCTCCCTCATTGTAGTTGTGGGAGTCAAGTATCATATCGACCGCCGCTTTTACAGCCTTTATTATGTTACTCTTGCCGGAAGCGTTTGCTCCATAGATGGCAACCGTTTTCAGCAGTCTTTCATTACCGACCGCAAATGTATTATCGGCAAGGGCACGCGCCTCCTTTGTCTGGAGGTTGGCAGCCTGTAAATCCAGAGTTATCTTCTCGTTTATCGAGAAAAAGTTGGTGAGAGTTATTTCCAATATCATTTCAAGTGTCGTATTTGGAATTATTTTGCAAATATAACACTTTAATTTGGATTTTAGGTTGTTTGGCACGAGATTTTTAGGATTGCACTGCGGAAACGGATAGAGGCGTGACGGCTCACGGTGTCTGCGTCGGTCGTGCCGTCAGATGGTGACGGTGATCCGGTAGGTCACTGACACCATCCGACCGCACCGCGACTATGGGAGAAGGCTACACACCGATTTGCCTCAACGCCTTGTGAGGATGCGCCGGTGACGTCGCTTCCCTCACAAGACTCCAATCGGCAAATCAGTGTGCCATACGCCTTCTCCTTATAATGAATATGAGCCGTCACGCCACAATCCGTTTGTCAGACCCACGGGAGCAAGAAAGCGTATGCCGCCGATAATTACGCCATGCTCCATGTACGGCGGCATACGCATACTTGCTCTTTCCGGGGCCATTGCTTTTATCTCAACGGTTTCCATTTTTCTTATGTCTGTCGTCCAGTGTCACCCTGCGGGGCTTTGCCGCCTCTATTTTTCATGCAGAGTATAATCTCCATTCAAAGTTTATTCGCTCGTAGTTGATTAACACGCTGGGACGGGGTATTCTCTGACATTCGCGCAAAAAAATCTCCAGACCTCGATCCCCTGCGGTCGCTCACCTCGTATTTTTTTGAGCGAGTGCCGAACACCCCTTTTCTCCCGTCGTGCCACAGGGTCAACGAGCGAACAAACTTCAAACAGCGATTATACGCATTAAAAAAAATATCGCCTTATGACACTGAACGACAGACATATTAAAAATACGAGCTTCACACCTTCTCCAGCTCATACCGCATTAAAAAAGGCGGCTAAGGTGGTGGGGATAGCAGTCGGGGCGGTTGTCGGGATTATTCTTTGGGCGATACTCAGACCGATATTCCGAGGTGTGGGGTGGATAATCTCAATCCTCACCGCAATAGGGATTATCTACTTGGTAATGACACTCTAAATATTTACGACTATGGCAACGAAAAGAAATTCAAAGACTTGGGAACAGCAAGCCAAATATTACGAAGTTGACAACATCGCCGAGTATATGGTGGAAACCTATATCAACGGCAACATATCAACATTCCGCAAGCTGTACTATGAACTCAAACCTGCGGGTCGCAAGCTGTTCATAAGCTGGCTTTTCCATACGGAACTGAACCGCAAGGAGATTGAAAAAATGATACTCGCAACACTCTAAACACATACGACTATGGCAACCACAAGAGAAAACAAAGGCACACGAGCCTTTAACAAAACTATCAAGGCGTATCTTGAAGAACGAGCCGAGAATGACGCACTGTTCGCAGTCAAGTTTGCAAACCCATCAAAATCAGTCGAGGAGTGCGTGACCTACATACTAAACTCCGTGCAAAAAAGCGGTTGCAACGGGTTCGAGGATGATGAAATATTCGGAATGGCAACCCACTATTATGACGAGGAAGAAATTGAGGTCGGAAAGCCTGTCAACTGCCAAGTGGTAGTCAACCATATCGTTGAACTCACCGAGGAAGAAAAGGAACAGGCACGACAGGACGCCATCAACAAACTCCGTGACGAGGAGATAAAGAAAATGCGAAAGCCTATCCAGCCGAGAATGACCGCCGAGAAGAAAAACCAAGTTGAACAACCCAGTCTATTTGACCTCTAACACATTACGACTATGAAACCGACAACAAAATTCCATAAAGACATACTCAAAGAGAGCCGTAAACTTCGCCCCGTCACAAAGGCGCAGGCTCAATGGGCGATAGGCGAATGTTTTGAACACTTTGCCTTCCGTGTTCAGAGTGGCAATACCACCTGCATGGACTGCGGACACACTTGGCACAGCGATGAAACATCGGGCAAATGCGTATGCCCCCGATGTGGCAGGGAACTCACTCTTGAAACCACCCGAAAGCAGAAGGCGAGCGGTAAGATGTATTTCAACGTGCTTGGTATGCACGGAAAATACCAGACTTTGCGGATGTTCGCCATATTCGCAGAAATGCGCAAGGGAAAGAAAGCCGAATACAGCATCGTGGAAATCGGTCAGTATTGGGTAGCCCCCAACGGACAATGCGCCGTAATCGGACTTAGACGCAGTATGAGTTACTATGTGGATTGTTTCGCATACGGCTCGCCTATGGAGATACGGAGCAAGGATGATGTGTTCGCAGATATAGCGATGGATTTTCCGATGTATCCCAAAATGAAGATAATCCCATCTCTGCATATAGATGTTATGGGCAACAAGTTCTTCAATATGTCACCGGCGAGATGTATAAGCCGTTTTCTCTCGCAGCCCCAACTTGAAACGCTGATGAAAAACGATACCGAGCAAGTATTCAAATACTTTCTCAACCGCCCCTATGACTGCCGTATGTGCTGGGCTTCATACAAGATAGCCAAACGCCACCATTACGAGATAACCGACTTAGGATTATGGTGCGACTACATCAAGATGTTGCAGACCTGCAAGAAAGACACTCACAATCCCCACTACATCTGCCCCGACAATCTTCGTCAGGCACACAACATATACCACAAAAAGGTCATGGCGATAGAGGAACGCAGACGCAGGGAAGCCGACATAAGACGCAAGGAGAAGGAAGCACTCGCAGAGCAGGAAAGGAGAGATAGTTTTCTCAAACTCAAATCCAAATTCTTCGGACTTGTAATCTCCGATGGCGAGATTGAAGTGAAAGTGTTGGAGAGCGTGGAGGAATTTATAGAGGAAGGAGATGTCCAGCATATCTGTGTAGGTACAGCAATGTACTACGGCAAAAAAGACTCCCTCATATTGTCGGCAAGGATTAACGGCAAGCGGATTGAAACCGTGGAGGTGTCGCTTGAAACCCTTTCAGTTATTCAATGCCGTGGAGCGTGCAACCAAAACACCGAATATCACGACCGAATTGTGAATTTGGTGAACTCCAACGCCCAGCTAATCAAGGCGAGAATGACCGCCTAATGTTTAACACGACCTGCGTCAGCAATGGCGCAGGTCACAAAATCACCCTAATTATGAACGTGACATTTGAACATACGACAGTAGTCTATGACGATAAGATAGCCGAGGTGCTTGTCGGTTTTGTGAACCATATTCTTATAGCCTACAACGAGGAAACTCTAAGGCGGTTGGTAGCCGACTATGCGGAGAAATCGGCACTTGACCAATACTTCGTATATGGATTTGGCAGACACCACTTTTGGCTGGCTCAAAAGAAAATCACCGACCCCGAAAAGGTTTTCAACTACCGAATACTGATTGTGAAATTCTAAAATACATTGATATGGCAACAAGATTAACTGTGAATGGCGTATCAACCACCATTACACCCGATACCGAGCAATACGAGCGTTTTATGTCAGCACACCGAGGGAAACGTATCCTTTTCTATCAATATGACTATCGTGCCACCGACGGCACTCTATTCAGCACCGTGGCAAAGACTTTGAAAGAATGTCGCCAACGCCGTGATGAATGGCTGAACAAGAAAATCAACAACTCTAAATAATAGCGTTATGGACAACCAAGTAGCAAAAATAATACTCCAACAAATCGGAGGGCGCAGGTTTGTGGCAATGACGGGAAGCCACGATTTCATCAACCTCGGCAACGGACTGAGAATGAGCCTTAGCCGAAACAAGACATCGGCTAACCGCCTTGAAATCATATACGATAGTGGCGCAGACCTCTACAATGTCAGATTTTATCGTCAGAGCATCAACCACAAGACGTTTGAGGTGACGACAAAGGACATCAAGACGATAGATGGTGTCTATTGCGATATGTTGGAGGGCATCTTTACCGACGTGACGGGATTATACACCCGATTTTAACCGAACATTTGCCAAGTCGTAATAGAGAAGGCTGGCGACCTCGTGATGAAGTCGCCAGCCTTGATTTTGCCAAAAATTTCGGCCGCCAAAAGGCGGCGTTGGTGCATTTCTATATGACAAACTGTCATATCAGCAAAATATGTTGCTTTGGCATACTATTTGCCTGATTTATAACTGACAATAGTGTCACAAAACCGAAAAATTGTTTTTTTAGTTATGGGAATCAAACCGGGACCCAAAAGAATTGCCAAATCTACTGGCAAACCAGATCGTCGTCAGAGGGATAATAAATCCACTCCGGGAAACACACCCTCTCTCAAGCCCCATATCCATAAAAAAGGGGATTGATCCAAATCTTTATGGATAACATTTCAGATTGCCCATACAATTGGCTAATTGCTGATTATGTGGGCGATTTATTTGTTTCCATAGGTCAAGATAAACTTTATTTGAGCATAATCTCTTGGTAAAGATTGCACACGATAAAAATAACAGTTAACTTTGCATTGACAATTAGTGTCACAAGTGACATAAAAAATCAATGCGCATGATTATTCAACGGCCTCATTATCTCCAAAAACTCATAGATTGCCGACACAACGGTCTGATTAAGACCGTTACAGGCATCCGGCGCTGCGGCAAGTCATATCTTCTTTTTCAACTGTTTTCTTCATGGCTGAAAGAACAGGGCATTTCGGATGACCATATCATAAAGATAGATTTAGAAAACCGTCGCAATAAAGAACTTCGGAATCCGGATGTATTGCTTGAATACATAGATTCAAAAATAAACGATGATGGGATGCACTATATCATGATTGACGAGGTGCAACTTGTAAGCGAATTTGAGGATGTGTTGAACAGCTATCTTAAAATGTCCAATGTTGATGTGTATGCAACGGGAAGTAACGCCAAATTCCTTTCCAAAGATGTCATAACGACTTTCAGAGGTCGAAGCATTGAGATAAAAGTATATCCTTTGAGTTTTCGGGAATTTTTCTCTGCCTATGGAGGACAACAGGAAGACGCATTGGACGCTTATATGACTTACGGAGGAATGCCGCAGATACTGGATTTTAATGATGAAGGACTGAAAAGCGATTATCTTAAAAACCTTTATACTGAAACATACCTGCGTGATATAAAGGAGAGGTATCAGATTAAGAATAATGAAGATATGGAAAATCTGCTTGATTTCATATCCTCATCAATTGGTAGCCTCACCAATCCGACCAAACTTTCCAACACATTTGAAACAGTAAAGAGGGAGAAAATAAGCAGGAACACAGTTTGCTCTTATCTTGAATACATTTGCGAGGCATTTCTCGCAGAAAAAGCCTCACGATATGATGTCAAGGGCAAAAAATATTTGGATACGCCCTACAAATACTATTTTACAGATCTCGGTCTTAGAAATGCCCGACTGAATTTCCGCCAACTTGAACCATCACACATGATGGAGAACGTAATTTACAATGAACTGCGTATAAGAGGATTTAATGTTGATGTCGGTGTCGTGCCGATTGTAAGGCGCAACGCTGAAGGAAAACAGGAACGTGTACGGCTTGAAATAGACTTTGTATGTAACAAAGGCAGCCGAAAATATTATATCCAGTCGGCATATCAAATGCTTGATGAAGATAAAATAAGACAGGAAGAAGCATCGCTACGAAATGTCGATGACTCGTTTAAGAAAATAATAGTTGTTGGTAGCAACATTATAATCCGCCGCAATGAAGCCGGTATTACCACTATGGGAATATACGATTTCTTGTTAAAAGAAAATTCTTTAGAACTCTAAAACATATATGTCTGATACCTTTGCCCTGATAATCGGGAATAATTCATATTTTGAGCCGTTCAACCTGAATAATGCCATTTTTGATGCACAAGCAATCAAAAATGTATTCGTTAATCTTGGATATGATGTTGTGGAGTATTATGATGTTGATATTGCTCATATCGTAGAAGTCCTTCGTGTAATTAAAGAAAAAATCAAAAATTACAAACATTTCATTTTATATTATGCAGGTCATGGGATGGAGTGCAGAGGTATTAATTATCTGCCAGCAATAGATTGCCAATTACAGTTTGCAGATGAATATTCTCTATCCCATCAAAGCATTGGTCTTAACGAGATAATGAAGATATTGAATGAAAATACAGAAATGTAAATATAGTAATCTTAGATGCTTGTCGTCAGGAAATTAATGAGAGAGGTGTTGTAGGAAACTCTTTTGCTCCTATAAATGCACCCAAAGGCACCTTAATTGCATTCGCCACATCGCCAAAAATGAAAGCAAAAGATGATGGCATAGATGGTCATAGCCTATATACAGGTGCTTTATTGAAATATATTGGCAGTGAACGACTGTCGGTGGAAACTCTTTTTAAGAAGGTTAGACAGACAGTTGCGTTGCTCTCAAAAGGCACTCAAGTTCCGTGGGAACATACTTCACTAATTGGCGATTTCTATTTTAACAAGGGGCAAATGGTCGTAGCAAAGAATTTACCTTATGCAGAAAATGTAATTAAAGATCGCTTATATAATCAATTAGATGAATTTGGATTGCTAATCGAAGAACTGGCTTCTGCTAATTGGTATAGACAAAATGCAGCATTCCCAAAGATTATTGCAATGATACCTAATTTGGACGCCAATCAAAAATTTATTTTAGGGAGGAATTTATATCAAGCCAGTGCAAATCCATTTAATGTTGCCAACTATTTTGAATCGCTTGGAAATAATCTTCATAGGTATTCTGAAAATGATGGTGTTAACCACATATTGAATGGAATCCTATTTGAAATTTACTTTGATTCAAATGGCGATTTTAGAGATGTCTTGAAAGCAGAGGATTTGGATTCAGTTCTTTTGCTACGAAAAGATCACAGATTCATAAAATCTTTTGAATTTATTAGAGAGGCTCTTTCCTCCTATTCAGACAGATTATTATATCTCCCTTCTGATGATGACACCCCAATTGGCATTAATATCGAAATGGATCTACATAAATCTAATGAAGACAAGCAGTATATCACTAAAATTTCAGTTGGCGATTATAATGTAACCCCAAATATAGCATCGCATATCTGGTTTACTGAAGAAAATCTAAAAATAACGCTTTCGTCACTATTTGCAATTCCCATAGATTTAATGAGAATTAACTCACAAATCAAGATTACAGCCTCGAAGATTAAAACGGATTGGGATTTGTAGATTATCGGTAAGGTTTCTACAAAGATTTGCAAAAACCTTACCGATATAATTTATGGAAACAAAGCGGCGAACTCGGTCAGTCGGCGCTGGTAAAGTTGTTTGTGGAATTTGCCTTTGTAGCGGCAGTGGGAGGTATAGGACTTAAATATGTCACGGTTGCCGGATTTCAGTTTTTTCAGCACGGTGGACTTGTTCACTACTCCGGGGCCGCAGTTGTAGGCTAATACGCCTAACAACAGGGCATCTTTGCCGTATGCCTTGTAGAGTGACACAAATTTCAACAGGTCTTTTCGCAACAGGGCGTCAGCTTGTTTCTCGGTGAGCTGCACGCCTCGTCGGTATGGCTCGCCGGGTAACACTCTATGACCATATCCGACATAGGGATAATCCTTTGGGCGGTGGAGCGTTTCAAATTTCTTGATGATAATCACAGCTCTCTCGAATGGCGGCAGATCCATTATGTTTATCTTCCGCCCGGCGGCGTTGCCCACCATGACGGTGAGCAACGCGAGAAACATCAGCAGGATTTTCTTCATCGGATAGCCGGATTTACGGGTGTCACAATCGGGCTGACAATCGTACCCTCATCACCGCTGTCTTTGCTGTTGAACTCGAAGGTCTGCTCCCACGGGGTGGTATTGAAGCTGTCCTCCACGACCACGAGGAATTTGTGTGCTTCGTCACTTTTGGCGGTGTAGTTCAGTCGGAATGTTTTACTTTCAAGAAGCACACGGTCGTTGTTGACCAGCACCGGGCCGTCAACGAGTTTGAGCGAGCCTTCTCCGTCGTACTGGAAGTAGCGTATGGTATAGAGGGTGTTGGCATAGTTGCCTTCGGGCTTTATCTCGAAGCGCAGTTCGATGGTCTGCCCTTTGGCAATCTTGTCAGCGTATGGCATGACTTCCACTGTGAAGGGATAGGACTGCTGCACATCGAGGTCGTCGGAGCAGGATGTGAGGCTGCATACGGCAGCGATTACAAGGGAGAGAATGGCGATAATGCCAAATGATTTTTTATTTGTCTTTTCCATTTTTGTGTCTGTTTAGAATTTTAGTTTTGTTGATTTCTTGGGGTTGAGCGATTGTAGGTAATCGTTCAGATCCTTGTGGTCGGGATAGAGTGCGGATTTGTCGCTCACCCTGTCGCCGAACTCGCGGCGCAGTCTGGCTACTGCGGCACGCCCGGCGGTATCGTTGTCAAGATAGCACAGTATCAGCGGGTATTCCGCCAAAGTCGGGATTGCTTTGCCGACATTCGCCACGGAGTTAAGCACAACACTGTCATTGCCTTCATTCAATCCGAGGCGTTCCGCCGAAAGAAAGTCGATGAAGCCCTCGAATACATTACACCGGGCGTTGCTGTTGGCGACATTGGTGATATGCTTTGGCGGATAACTTCCTTTGAAGAAGCTGTTTCGCAACTCAAATCCGTGTGCGCTGTTCTCAAAACCGATGGCATAATAGTTTTTGCCATGCAATTTATAATCCACCTGCACACAATATCGTTGTGCAATGTCGGCAGGTATGCCACGGTTGGCGAGGTAACGCAGTAGAGCCGGCGATACTAATTGGGAGATTTTCACGTCCTCAAAGGTCGGCTGCTCAATGAATGGCTCCGGCTTGTAAGGCTGTGATATCGGCATCCGCATCTTTTCGGCTATGTACTCCGCCTGTCGGATGAAGTCGGTGGAGTTACACAGTTCTCCGGCAAGAGTGAAGATGTCGCCTCCGGCACCGCTACCAAAATCGAACCATACATTTTTACGAGGATTGACATGAAACGATGGCTTTCTCTCGTTGCGGTACGGGGCATAAAACCACAGACCTTTGCTGTCGCGCCCAGTCGGCTCATAGCCGAGGTGGTGCAGAAAATCCACAAGGGATATTCCCTTGATAGCATCTATATCCATAGGCTAAAACCGCATTTTGCGTTTGGGTTTGGGCGGCTGTTGCTTAGGCTGTTCCGGTCTGCTGACGGGCGTAGCCGTCACATCACCCTCGGCTTCATCGCCGTTGACGGTCACTTCGTAAGTCTTGAACTCCTTAAAATCCTTCATCTGTGTGGCGATATAGAGGTTCAACTCGGAGCGGTTGCAGCTCCCGGTTAGCTCGTAAGCGAGATCATAAATGCCGCCATAGTATTTTTCGGGTTCTTTGCTGTCATACCAGCCATTCTTTTCGGTGTCCACCACCATAGTAGCGTTGCCACCGACAGAATACGGAGCGTTGTATATCAGAAGGTTGCCATCCTTTTTTATCGGCTCATAGCCGATCGCCTTCATAAAATCCTCCAATGGAAGATTATTTATATCGAGGTCTATCACAATCAATCCCATAGGTTTATTCTATTATGAATTTGACACCAACACCATATTGCATATGGAATATCTGCACATCGCTACCGAAAGTGAAACGCTCCTTTATATTTGCGGTCAGAGCAATTTTGTCTGAAAGGTAGAAATCCGCAGAGAGCGTGAGCGCGCCGCCATAGATGAAGTTGTCGCCGTCATGGAGCGTCGAACCGTCGGATAAAACCGACTTTCCCCAATTCACTGTTTCGTAGCCACCGAGAGCTGACACGCCGCCATATAGGTGGAAGGTCTGCGAGTAGTCGCTCAACAGATGGAGATTGTAGCCGACCTCACCTGTAAACTGAGCCACCGTGATACGACCTTTCGCGCCGTATGGCTTGTAGGTCTGGAGATACTCGCCGCCGAAGCTCCAAGTATTGGCACCGCCTTTATAGACGGAGTAGAACACTCCGAGAGAATAGCCGCAGTTGCGAGAGTTGCCGGTATAAAAGCCGTCTGCCATATCAGCCTTGATTTCTACCGTTGACATTCCGGGGAGGCATCGCTGGGCCATTGCCCGCCCTCCGAAAAGGGTGAGCATGGCAGCGATTATCATTATCGCTTTTCTCATAGGTTATTGTATGCTTAATTCGTCAATTATGTTGGCTCTCACAATATCCTCGTTCTCGACCACGAAAGACTGGTGTCTGCCGCCTTCCTTTTCGGCAATTTCGATAACGAGCTGCTTGTCATCGGGAATGGTGAATTTCTCCAGAGCGAAGACTGTTCTTTCGGAGGATTTTCCGTGTACCACCGTCACATAGTTCTGGGCGCGGAGCGGTTCAAGTACCTGCTCCTGCATAGCAGTACGCTTGATAACCTTCTTATCCACAATCTTGAAGCTGACATAATCGACATCGAAAGGAATGTTTGATGTGTTTTTCAGTTCGGTGTGGAAATAGAGAAGCCCGTTGTTGGCATATATGGATTTCAAGAGGAACTGCACCCCAAAACGCTTTGAGCCTATATGTTTGATTTCGCGCTTATTCTGCTTGTAGATACTTTTCATAATCAGCTTGACAAGCATCGGTGACTCGCTACCTAACTTTTCGAGGTAGATTTCCTGCGCATTATTCGGGCGGTTCACCGCCTCGCCGTCATGCAGAAAATCGGTCATCTCGATATTGAGCAACAGCGGCTCTTTGGCGAATTTCACGTTGAAACTATAATAGCTTCCGTCCTCGGTGATTACCGACAGATTTGTTTCCTGCTTGAACGACTTGAAGGCTGATTTGACGCGCAGCACGTTCTTCGCGCCGTCGGCTAATCCGGCGACAAGGTTCTCGTTGCCCAAGTCGCAATAGACTATTTCCGAGGGAAATATGATGTGCGTAGTCTTTTCGTAGCATACCTCCAGAGCGTGAGGCGGTATCATCCGGTCGAAGCCGACCTTGCGGGTCAGACCGTCGAACTTGTCACCGTCGGTGTAGTTGCCGCCGTACACATTGATGTCGTGTTCTGCTACCTGAGTGGCAACCTGTTCCGTGCCAGACGGCACGTTATTATCGGTGTTTTTAACCGACTTTGTTCCGGCAAAAGCAGTGCTTGCCATGCCGATAACGGCAATAAGCGAAAGTAAAAAGAGTTTGTAATTCATTGAATTGTGGATTTAATGGTGAATAATCATATGTCTTCCGGCTGGTGAAGCATCACACGGTAGCCGGCTTTGAGGTGGACTTTGACGGTTCGCAGCTTCTTGGTAAGATACTGGCTGACACCGTTTATCAGCCCGCGCCCCACATCAGAGGCAATCTGCGCCCTGGTATTTGTGGAAATGTTGATCGAGCTACCCATCGTACTGCCCATATTGGCACCTATCTCATGCAACGCATCACTCTCCATTGACTGCGGTATATTGATACCCTCCTGCCCGTCGGAGTCATAAACCTGCAACTCCACGTCATATATCGAGCCTTCGCACTCGATGGAGGTGATTTCAATCTCCAGCCTTTCGCCCTGCACTCTTGCAGAGCCGACAACGGTGGTGTTACGCGGTATCAGGCGGTTGCCGACCCACATAGGTTCGGAGGTTCTCAGCCTGACACTCTCGCCGTCAACCACACTCTGGTTACCGGCCACCACTGCGGCTATGGTATTCTTGGCGACCGCCCTCATTGTACCCACCGAGGTATTGAAGCCCCTGACGGTTGATGTCTGACCGAGCGAGGATACCACATTCCTGTTGACCTGCGCCACCGGCTGCACATCCCGTTTGCCCTTTTCTTCGGTAGGATGTGGCGGCGAATAGCTGCCGCCGTTGCCCATATACTGTGCCGCCAACTGATACGAGCGTTCCATCAGTTCCATCTCGTCGGGCTGTGCCGCCTGTTGCTGTGCCAGAGCGTTCTGAACCTCCAACTCTGCAATACGCTCATTTAGAGCCTCCATTTCAACATTGTCGGCTGAGGTATCCTCCACAAAAAAGTCATTGAGCGACGCCTGAACCTCCTGATACGCCTGCGCGGAGTTCTCAACGGCGGACTGATGCTCAACGGTATCGGTTGTAAGTGCGGTCAGAGTATCAAGGGCGACCACCGCACGCTGTTGCGCCTCCTTCTCTTTGGCGGCATCGGCGGCGGCATATTCCTCCGCTTTGGTCTTGATGCCGCCGTTCTCACCCTCAGGAATTTCGGTGTTGAAGGCATTGCCGACCTTGCTGTCATTCTTGTTGAGGCTTGTGTACAGCAGCCACAGTATCACTATGCCGCACACGACAGCCGCCGGGAACACGACTAAGTATTTCATCATCTTCTGCCGTTCAGCCTGCGATTTGGGCTGGAAGAAGCCGTTAATCTTCGCTTTCCACTCCTGCATCGTCATAGTCTGGAAGATTTTGAGGTTCATGAACGGGAGATTTGGTAACGATGTCGATCGGCATTATATGCTCAATCGCCACAGATTTTTGCGCTTTGCCCAGACCTATCCTGTAACAGGCGTGACCGAACACGAAGAAGGCGGTAAGCACAAACACGGTCAGCATCAGCGACACGACAGTAAGCCGTTGTTTCTGGGGAATTGACTCGCACGCTCCTTTCAGGCGCGTTGTGAGCCTCCCTTTCGGGGTGCGCCACATATTGTTATATATGGCGGAGAATATTGATTTAATCTTTGTCATAATTGAATTATCGTTTTACGGTTGAAATATCCTTGTTCTCAAGTATTGTGAAGCCTTCGATGATGAAGCCGTTGGGATTGTCGTCGGAGCGTGAGGCGTTGGAGAGGCGGCACTGCGTCACCAGTGTACGCTCTGTAACATTGCTTTCGCGGATAATCATTTGTCGGGCATAGGTTTTAGCGATGTACGGATAGTTGTTGAAATCGCACACCACACTGTCCACTTGCAGCACTTGGTTGATGTTGCCGGCGATGATACGGTTGTAGTAACCCTTCTCCGAGAAATCGGTGTAGTAGTTGTATGCCGACTTGTCCGACAGTATAAGGGCGCGGTTGATGTTATGCTCAATCGCCGATTTGTCGGGCGACAGAGTGAAAAACAGTTCATGGAAGCGTCGCACATGTTCACGGGCTTCCGCCGGGCGGTTCTGCTCCATGTCCTGCGACAAGGCGAGCATAAGACTCTTGCCGTTGTCAAGAACATAGATTTTTTCCCTCTGCCTTTCAGCGAAATTGAACACGCAGATCAGAGCCACCGACACCACCACGGCACACATCGCCACAAACACAATACCAAACAGCCGTATCTGGCGGAACGAGGTTTCGATGTTTTTAAGTGATTTGAATTGCATTTGAATGTCGTTTGAATATTATTTAAGCAATTTGCCTGCGTTGCCCGCGACATTTCCGGCGACCGCGCCTCCGACACTTGCCGCACCAGAACCGACCTGCATCGCGGTGGTGTTGACAGCACGGTTATAGTTTCCGGCACCTCCGGCTTGTATTATCCAGCCCGCCACAGTTGGAATCGTGAAGTATCCTATAATGCCGATTATCATAAAAATGACATAGCAAGTATTTGAGCTGTCGAGGTTTGCGTTGGGGTTGTTTGTCAGTTCCGAAATGTCGTTCTGCAACATCAGCACCTGTATTTTCGCAAGGATTGTCGAAAATAGGTCTGCCACCGGCAGCCACAGATAAGTCTGGATATATCGTTGTATCCACTGGGTCAGCGTTGACTGGAAGCCATCCCAAACGGAAAGAGCGAAGGCGACCGGGCCGAGAATTGACAGCACGATAAGGAAGAATGTGCGGATAGTGTCAATCGTGAGTGAGGCAGCCTGAAAAAGCATCTCTAACAACTCTCTGAAAAAGTTTTGAATAGCTTTTTTGACTTTGTACATTCCCCGCTCGATATACATTCCGGCGGCTGTGCCTATCTCCGTCACGCCTAATTCGTCTATCTGTCTGTCAAACTCGGCATCATCGACAAGGTAGGCTGTTGACGGGTCATTCATCATCGCCTCATACTCCAGCCTGTCTTTCTCCTCGCGGTATTTCTGCATATCGAGTGTCTGCCCTTCAAGCATAGAGGCTGTACCCTGCACAATCGGCGACATCACAGAGTTGATGGTGCCGAGTACCACCGACGGGAAAAACATTATACAGAAGCCTATCACGAACGGACGTAGCAGCGGAAACACATCAATCGGCTCTGCGGCGGCAAGTGACCGCCAGATGCGATAGGCAACGAAGAACAACGCGCCCAATCCGGCTATCGCCTGAGCCACACCCGCCATATCCTCACATAGAGGCATCATCTCGTCATAGAGCGAGCGCAGTATGGTGTGGAGGTTGTTGAAATCTATTGATAACGCTATCATATTTTTTTAATTATGATTATTACGATTACCAGTATTTTTCAGACCCGTCGCCATAGAGAGCCACCACACGCTGTGTATCAGCCTTCTTTTTGGCACGCAGGTATGACACGCTTATATTCTTGTTGGTGTAATATGCCGTCAGGTTCTTCAGCCTTTTCATCTCCTTGTAACAGTCATCGACCACATCCATACGGTCTTTGTCGGTCATACTCAATGTAGTGATATTGACTACCTGTTTCAAGTCGCCGAGTACGCCGTTGGCTTCTTCGAGAATACGGGTGTAGCCGGAGGCGATTGCCGAGAGTTCAGCCGATGTGAAGTTCGGATCGGTCAGCATCTTCTGGAAATTATTGACGTAATAGCCGGAGATATTGCCGAGCATCAGGATTGTCTGCTGCACCTTGCGGGCATCACGGACAAGGTTGTTGACCGATTGCAGTGCGTCATAATATTTCTTAGCCTGCTGGTAAATTTTCACGGTTTCCTGAAAATTTTTGACCATGTGCGTAGCCGTCTGTGACTCCTGAACGAGTGATTTGGAGTTGTTTACGATGGACTGGGCGATGTTGGACGGGTCTATGACCGTCCATTGGGCGGAAGCCCTGCCCGTGCCTAACATCTGGCACAGGGCAATAAGAGGGATTAAAAACTTGAGTTGCTTCATTTGATTGCGGATTAAAAGTGGTGGATTTATCGTATTCTGTGAGCCATGCTTATAATAGCTCTAATCATGGCGAGAATAATTGTCAGGAGGAGGCCGAGGCAGAAAGATACTCCTGAAAAAATGCCTATTAAGACGTATTTCACTTTCATACATTATTTCTCTCTCCTTTCGTTGGCTAACTGTTTGATTGCGGCTTCGATGTCGCCGCCGAGCTGACGGGCGCGGTCAAGGACTTGGATTTTCTCCGTTTCCTCGGTAGTGTAACACAGGTATTCCTCCGGTGATACCTCCGTGGCATAGACAGCGGACTGCGTTCCGCCCAGCCCGATCCATACCTCTTTGTAGAGCCGGTTGGGGCTGTTTGCCATATTGATACTGAGTATCTGCGCCTTTTCCTTGTCGGTCAGACCGAGCAGCTCCTGTATCTGGTCAAAGCGGTTCATATATTTCCGCTGATCCAGAAGGATTTTACAGTCTGAGTTGTTGATGATGGTTTCCTTGACAATGGGCGACGAGATAATATCGTCCACTTCCTGAGTGACAACCACCGCCTCGCCAAAGTATTTACGCACCGTCTTGAACATATAGCGCATATACTCAGCCATGTTTGCGGTTGACAACGCCTTCCAAGCCTCCTCGCATATAAGAAGTTTTCGCACGCCTTTCAACCGGCGCATCTTGTTGATGAAGGCTTCCATGATGATAATTGTCACCACAGGGAACAGGTCTTTGTTGTCGCGTATGGCGTCTATCTCGAACACGACGAAACGCTTGCTTAGCAGGTCGATATTCTCTTTGGAATTGAGAAGGAAGTCAAACCGGCCTCCGTGGTAATACTGGCGCAGGGTTGTCAAGAAGTTGTCGATGTCGAAATCCTGTTTGTAGATGGGGATAGGACGTTGTGCCATTTCAGCACGGTAATCGTCGCGCATAAACTCATAAAAGGAATTGAAGCATGGCACGATGTTCTTATCACGTTTCATCTTGTCAAGAAACATCGACAGCGCAGAGCCAAGCTCACCGGATTCGGTCTTTGTCACGCGGTCGTCCTCCGACTTCCACAGCGTCAGCAGCAGGGTCTTGATCGAGTCTTTCTTCTCCACATCGAACACCCCGTCATCTGTGAAAAACGGATTGAAAGAAATCGGCTTTTCCTCGGTGTAGGTATAATAGATACCGTCCTCGCCGTGCGTCTTGTTGTGGATCAGATTGCACAGCCCTTCGTATGAATTGCCGGTGTCAATCAGGAGGATATGCGCGCCCTGCTCATAATATTGGCGCACCAGATGGTTGGTAAAGAAAGACTTTCCGCTACCCGACGGGCCCAGTATGAACTTGTTGCGGTTGGTGGTGATACCGCGTTTCATAGGCTCATCACTTATATCCAGATGGATAGGTTTCCCGGTCAGTCTATCGACCATCTTTATTCCGAATGGCGAGAGAGAAGAGCGGTAGTTTGTTTCAGCGGTGAAGAAACAAACAGCGGGTTCTATGAAAGTGTAAAAACTCTCCTCGGCAGGGAAATCAGCCTCATTTCCGGGCATAGCCGACCAGAACAGTGTCGGGCAGTCAATGGTGTTGTGACGGGGCATACACCCCATTGTGGCGAGCTGACTTCCGACATCGTTCTTAATCCTGCGCAGTTCCTCTGCATCGTCGCTCCACGCCATTATATTGCAGTGGCAGCGCACAGAGGTAAGACCATAGCTGTGAGCCTCGTTCAGATAGCGGTCTATCCACTCTTTGTTTATGGCATTGCTTCGGCTATACCTTGAAAGACTGTTCATATTTCGGGCTGTCTTCTCGAACTTCGCCAGATTCTCGTCGTGGTCGTCAATCAGTATATACTGGTTGTAGATATGGTTGCACGGCAGAAGCAGACCAACGGGAGAGGCGAAGCTCAATCTGCAATCCGAGCGGTCAGTCGATAACCGCTCATAACGGTTATCAGTGCTGACCTTTCCGGGCAGATCATCAGTATCTGAAAGTGTATGCAGGCACAGCATCTTGTCGCCGATACGCATTTCTTTCGGTGACAGGTCGATATCCTCCAGACAGTTGACATCTCCCATCGACAGTGACAGATACTTTTCTATGATACCGGAAGTTGTGTCTGTACCGATTATCTCATCGTCACCTATACGGCGCAGCGAGATATAGCCGGTGTCGTTGATAATGCGCTCGAACTGCCCGACAGCTTCCATGAAGCCCACAATCATCTCGTGATTGAGTTCCTTCGGTGTTATACGCCCACGGCAGAGGGTGGAGAAATTCGACTGCTGTCGCATACGCTCCTTTGTGGTCTTTGTCAGGAACAGGTAGCACTTGTGGGCGAGGTATGGACGCTCGTTGAAATGGCGTTCAAAACTGCGGTCAAGAAAACTCAAATTATCTTTTTGCAGTTCCGGCTTATAGTTCTCAGACACAAACCAGTCCTGCTTGTGCGCCACCGAATAATGCGGCAGCACTTTGATCGCCTTGCACCATGCGGCGTGCATGGCTTCGTATTCCTGCGATGTTACGGTGAACAGTTCCGGGAGGCTGACCTCGAAGGCCACCGTTATATCGGCGTCCTTCGAGATGATGCAACCGTGTTCCACGGCGAGCAACGGCAGTTTGCTTTCCAGCGTTGTGGCTTTCAGTGTATTTCTCATTTGCGACCTCCCTTCATTATACTGCGCACACGCAGACGGTTGATGATATAGCGGGGACGGTACTTCACCGAGGTGAGTTTCATAAGACCGTACTGCCCGTACTTGCCGTTAAGGTGGAAGGTGTACCATACCAGAGCCGACGCGCTCACGGCACCGAAGCCTATGCACAGACCCTGCTGTACACCGCACATATAGAGTACCACGAACAGAATGAAATCGGTTATCAGACCTCCGGCGAAGATGAAAAGGTACTGAGCTTTCAGCCCCTTGTATTCCACCGTCCTGCCTATGCCCTTGTTGATAGGATATTCCATTGGCGTGGCGGGATTAGAGGAAGAACGAGCGCAGGATTGTGGCGGCTACCACGAGGAATATACAGGCACCGAACCAAGAGGCGGCGGTTTTCGATGTGTCGGGATCGCCGGAGCTGAACTTTCCATAGACCTTGACACCGCCGATAAGACCCACCACCGCGCCGATGGCATAGATCAGTTTCGTGGCGGGGTCGAAATAGGAGGTCATCATCGAGGTAGCCTCGTTGATACCCGCCAGACCGTTGCCGGCGGCGTAGAGGTTGGCTGCACACAGAAGGAGCGTGAGCATCATCGCCATAGGGCGACGCATACCGGGAGCGTTCATAAACGCTACGATACTGTCATAGAGCTTTTTGAGGGATTTTGTCATAAATTTTATTTTTAGGATGGATTGTGGATTTGGATAGTGGTGGTCAGTGGAGAATATTGAAGTCGATAGCGTCAATGCCGGTTGTGTCTATGTCAGCATGGAACACGATTTTCTTTTTCGGCTTCGCTTCCTCCGGGTTTGAGGGTGGAGTGTCAGCAGTATTATTCTCCCCCGGAATTTCGGGGAGCTGGCACTCAATCATAAGTATGCGCTTGCGCACCAACGGATCGAGCTTGATTTTCTCGATAATCTGTGTGCCTTGTATGTCGGGCAGCACACGGCGGGCGGTTTCCTTGTCATCGGGATTGTCGGAATTACCCTTCAGAACGTTTACAGCAGTACTGATTTCGTTGAAGTCACTGCCTCCGGCTCTGGGTTCCTCCGCCGGGATTTCATCGCCTGTCAGTTCGCTTGCGGAGTGTGTGGCAAAAACTTCATCGAGTTTCTCCACCGGGATTTGTGCTGAGGACTTTTCCTCCGGTTCATCGGGAAAACCGGCATCCGAGGGTTTGCCGTACTCCTTGATGATAAGCGGTAATACCTCTTTGGCTGCTTCTTTCGCAGCCTCGCGGAACACCTCCTTGAACTCGTTGATGTCAAAAGTGCTTTTGCCGACAATACTGTCATTTTCGGCTTCCTCCTCTGTGTCGGCAGCCTTAGCGGGTTCCGGCGATGGCGTTTCCTTTACCGGCTTTGCTGTGTCGGGCTTTGTCAGCACCCTGCGGATAAGCCACAGGTTACTCGCCAGCAGAGCTATTATAAGTACAGTTTCCATCAGAACAGGTCTTTATGGTTACGTTCATGGACACTGCGCATCACCGCATTGTTGCGGGCAATATGCTCAAGTATGATTTCCGAGGCATACGAGCCGATTGACACTCCGGGTCTGTCAAGACCCTTTACCATGCGCGACAGGGCGGCATGAACTTCGGGATAGATATACACCTTCCTGTTGGACATCAAGATGTGCGGCGAGAGAAAACGCTCAATATAGCGTTCTTCCGCGCCATCAGGGATTTCAGCCACCTCGATAGTGGTGACTACTCGTGATTGGGATTTTTTCATGATTGTTGTGAATGTGTGGGGTTATAAAATAGGGTCGATAATATCTGCGAATTCCTCAAAATGCGCTGCAAGCACATTGTTGATATAGGCTTTGATGGAGCAGACCTTCCCTTTCTTCTTGTGGAATAGTATCCGGCGTATCTTCCAGATAAATTCAGGATCGATTTCCGACACTTGGAATTTATCTTCCGGCCACATATAACGCATATTGCGCACGAAGCGTTCCATATACAGCCGTTCCCTTTCGGAATTTTTAGCCTGTACAGTGGTATTTCCGGGGCTTGCACCGTCACCTTCGCCTGCCACCGGCTGTGGGTTAGCCTGTTCTTGCTGTTTGGACGCGCTTTTTCTTTTCAGCGATGACAGACCGGATGGCTCATCACGAAATGTCCTGATAAATTCCTCCGGATCGATTTGCGGCTCATAAACCTTTGACATAGGCTCACTGGTTTAATATGCCGAGCAGTTCATCGGCAAGTTCCGGAAGCCTTGTGCCTTTGAGCAGCGTTTTGTCAGGCGGAACAAGCGTAGAACGGAACACAGCGCGGTTAAGGGTCTTTGACCCCTCGCGGCGATACTTCTTGGTGTCGGGTATCTTGGTTTTCATGGTCTGAAGCCCGTATTCCTCAAACACAGCCTCATATTGGTCATAGAGGTCAGTCTTCTCGCGGGCGTCCACGAGGTTCCAGAGCATATACATCTGTTTGACCGATGTGCGCCCGGTCGTGAGCCACTCCTGTATTTTCAGGGCGAAGGCGAGCGAGCTTTCAAGTATTACCTTGTCGGCGGCGACAGGGACAATCACCATGTCCAGACAGTTAAGGATAGAAACAACACCGGGATTGTTGACTGTGCCGGGAAGGTCGAAAAATACGATGTCTATCTCATCCTCGCAGTCATCGATAATCTCACGGACTTTGCGCATGGCATTCTCCGGCTGAGCCGACAAAACCGGATATGGAGCCAGCTTTGTCAGACGCATATTGTCGGAAAACATCTTTTTGAACACGGGGCTGCACTCTATCAGCTCCTTGTCACGTTCACGCATATCCTCAATGCTGTACTGGGGAAAGTCGCAGTCAACGACAAGGACTTTCAGCCCCCTGACATAGTAGAGGTAACTCGCCGCAAGAACGGTCAGAGTCGTTTTGCCCGCTCCACCTTTCTGGGTGGAGAAAGCGACAAATTTAGGATCTGTCATAAATAAAATTTGAAAATGGATGTAGTGGTGACTGCATAGCAGTGGCCGTCAGCTTCATTTCGACACGTCGCAGACCGGTCTTGTCTATACTCCGTGGGGGGGGACAGGCAGCGGCATTGGCTATGCTTTTGAGTTGGGGTACGGCTATCTCCGTCGCTCATGGGCGACCTTCCTCCGCCGTCAGGAGGGCATCGGCTATGTAAGCCGGAAGGTGATAGTCATGTCAGTCATTTTCTTTTTTTAATTTTGGGTGTTGGATTTAGTGGCGGAACATTGTTCCTTTCTAACTATGGCCGCACGGCTATATGTCCGTAGAACCATAGATAGGTAGTTTGCTTCTAATATTCCTTGTCAGGAGGTTTGCCCGCTTTATTATAAGATACATACTTTGCCGTTCAGTAACCAATCTCCGTACATCATAAATAAAATAGATTGTTCGGAAGGACATTGTATAAATACCTTTATTGCGGTCTTGCCAAGAGGCGAGGAATGTTATTGGCAGGTCAGCTTTCAATCTTGCAGTTCAGGAGGGAAGTTCATTATATAACAAGTAGGTTGACTTCCCTGAAGGCGAGCTTTCGAGCTAATCTCTACACAAAGAAACAAAATAAATTCCATTTTGTCAAGCCCTTAAAATTGCCAACTCATTGGCTCATAGAGGTTGAGGTGCCGGATTTCCTCACTTTTCCCCGGATTTCCCGAAAACGGGGCTGAAATTTTAACATTTTGCCATGCGATTTTTTTACTCACGGCATCACCGGACTTTCCAACGGTGCCCCCACGGCAATCCCTGCCGTCATAAAGTTTCAAATTTTCTCTCTTGCAGTTAGGAATTGCACCGGATTTTTTGTAACTTTATGGAAGCATCGACGTGTGTATCTACACTCCGCAGGTATGGAACACCGTTTTTTCACCGCCAAATGGTATGACCGGCACCACAGGCACCGAAAATATGGATTTCATATTAGGAAGGATGTCCACATAGACATAGCAAGGTGTCCGAATAGTAACTATTCGGGTTTCGGGTAACTCCGGTTCCCACGAAACAACCTTGCAATGCAGGATATTCTCCAAAGTCGAATATCCCATGACTTGACCTGCGGTTTGTCTGTACACAGCGATGCACTCACCACAAAATCCATACATAATATGACTGAAAAACCGAAAACCGGGCGACCCTTGTCGCCCAACCGATGCACCCACTGCGTCATGGTACGCTTCGATGACCTCGAATGGGATAGCCTGACCCGCATGATGGAGAAGGCTGATGAATCCGTAAAAGCCACGTTCATAAAAAAACTTATCTTCGGAAAGCCTTTCAAGGTGCTGACCACGGATAAGTCCCTTGCAGTATATTGCGCCAAACTCTCGGAGTTTTTCGCCCAGTACCGTACAATCGGGGTAAATTATGACCTCGTTGTGAAGGAGCTTCGCGCAAATTTCACTGAGAAGAAAGCTATGACACATCTCTACAAGCTGGAGAAAGCCACCATAGATCTGGCAAAAGTCACAGCCGATGTAAAGGCGTTATCCATGCAGTTTGATGAACAATGGTCGCTAAAATCTCGATAGGATCATCGCTCTACGGGGCGTTGTCATACAACGGCATGAAGATGAACCGTGACGAGGGCCGTGTGCTTGGTGCCAACAAGATTATACTTCCGGCAGACGGACATATTGACATTGCCCGAATGGTGGAGAATTTCAACCTGTTCATGCCGAAAACGGGCAGGACAAAAAAGCCCGTGCTGCATATCTCCCTAAATCCGCACCCCGACGATAAGTTGACTGAGCAGCAGTATGAAATCCTTGCACGCGAGTATCTGGACAAACTCGGCTTCGGTGAGCAGCCCTACATAATTTACAAGCACATGGACATCGACCGCCACCATATCCATATAGTGACAGTCAATGTCAACGAGCAGGGCAAGAGGCTCAATCAGGACTTTCTATTTCGTCGCAGCAAGAAAATTACCACCGAGCTGGAGGAAAAATATAATCTCCACAAGGCGCAACGAGAAAAAATCTCGCCCGATACTCCGATTAGAAAGATTGACCCGTCAGGCGACATCAAGCGTCAGGTTGCCAACACCGTCAAGATGGTCGGTATGCGCTATAAATTCCAGACCATCGGGGAATATAACGCAATTCTCTCACTATATAATGTGAGGTGTGAGCCTACCGACGGCAGAGTGAACGGGCGCGAGTATCACGGTCTTGTCTATTTCGCCACTGATAATAATGGCAAGAGCATCGCAACGCCTTTCAAGGCTTCGCTCCTCGGCAAATTTGCGAGTCGCACCGCTATTGACGGGAGATTTGAAATGGCTAAGGAAAAGATTGATATTGCACCGACCAAGCGCAAAGTCACCGATGTGATTGCTCACTCTATCGATAAGGCTGATTTCATCGCCAAGCTGAAAGAACGCAATATTGATGTTGTTCTCCGCTATAATGATGGAGGCCGCATATATGGAGTCACGTTCATCGACCACAACACCATGACGGTATTGAACGGTTCCAATCTCGGCAAGGAGTTTTCGGCAAACGCAATCAATGAGCGATTCAACAATCAGTTCAACAATCAGACAAATATACCTGCCGACACTCACGATGTTTCGACACCCATTGTTGTTCCGCTGGTAGAACCGACACCGGGTGACACTCATACCGACACAGCACAAGAGCCGGTGGTTAATCAACCTTCAAGTGGTCAGCATCAACACACCGTCACCCAATCCGTTTCCGACTTCGGCGACTACGACCTGCCAATTCCGGGACTCGGCCTGTTCCAACAGGGGCAGTCGTTCAATCCCGACGAGGAGGAATTCCGCCGCCGTATGCAGCGCAAAAAGAAGAAAGGGCGTCGCCCGAAATTCTAACAATTCACTTTTCTAAAATTACAATTATGAGCCAACAAGAGGACGACCTCAGAGCGTTGGCAAAGATTATGGACTTCCTGCGGGCGGTCAGTATAGTGTTGGTTGTCGCCAACCTATACTGGTTCACCCGCGTGGAAACCGTCGAGAGCGGCTGGTTCTATTCGACCGTCCATAGGATCTGCGCCAACTTCAACCGCACCTGCGGGCTTTTCAGCACCACTTTCAATGCCAAACTGTTCGCGCTCCTGCTACTTGGGCTATCATGCTTCGGCACCAGAGGAGTAAGGAGCGAGAACATCACATGGCGGCATATCGGCGTAACAATCGCCACAGGCAGCATACTGTTCCTTCTGAACTGGTGGACACTCGACATCGGTATGCGCTACACCTATATAATAAGCACCGTTGTCGGCTACATCTGCCTGCTCATGGGCGGAATATGGGCCGGTCGTATGCTGAAAAACAATATGATGGACGACCGCTTCAACGACGAGAACGAGAGCTTCATGCAGGAAACAAAACTTATGGACAACCAATACTCCATTAACCTGCCGACCAGATTCTACTATCAGAAGAAATGGCACAAGGGCTGGATAAACGTCGTCAACCCTTTCAGAGCCACCATCGTGTTGGGTACTCCCGGTTCAGGCAAGTCGTATGCCGTCATAAATTCCTTTATCAAGCAGATGATAGAGAAAGGTTACAGCGGCTATATCTATGACTTCAAGAGTCCCGATTTGAGTATGATAGCCTACAACCATCTGCTCAGTCACAAGGAGGGCTACGGTAAGGTCAAGCCGAAATTCTACATGATAAATTTCGATGACCCTGAACGTAGTCACCGATGCAATCCGATACATCCCGATTTCATGAGCGACATAGCCGACGCATACGAAAGCGCGTACACTATTATGCTCAACCTCAATAAGTCGTGGGTGAGCAAGCAGGGCGATTTCTTTGTGGAGTCACCGATTGTACTGTTTGCCGCGATAATATGGTATCTCCGCATTTACAAGGGAGGAAAATATTGCACATTTCCCCATGCCATAGAACTTCTGAATAGAAGATACGAGGATTTATTTCCCATTCTTACCAGCTATCCGGAACTGGAAAACTACCTCTCGCCCTTCATGGACGCATGGCAGGGAGGCGCGGCTGAGCAGTTGATGGGGCAAATCGCATCGGCGAAAATACCGCTGTCACGCATGATTTCGCCTCAGTTATACTGGGTTATGACCGGCGATGATTTCACTCTCGACATCAACAATCCGAAAGAGCCGAAGATACTGTGTGTCGGCAACAATCCCGACCGCCAGAATATCTACGGCGCGGCACTGGGTCTGTATAATTCCCGTATCGTCAAAATTATCAACAAGAAAGGTATGCTGAAAAGCGGAGTGCTGATTGATGAGCTTCCGACGATATATTTCAAGGGGCTTGACCAGCTTATTGCCACCGCCCGAAGCAACAAGGTTGCAGTGTGCCTCGGCTTTCAGGACTTCTCGCAGCTCAAACGCGACTACGGCGACAAGGAGGCGGCCGTGGTGATGAACACCGTCGGCAACATCTTCTCCGGGCAGGTCGTCGGAGAGACCGCCAAGACACTCTCCGAGCGTTTCGGCAAGGTTCTCCAGAAACGTCAGTCAATATCCATCAACCGTCAGGACGTGAGCCATTCTTTCAACACGCAGATGGACAGCCTCATTCCTCCGAGCAAGATTTCCACTCTCACGCAGGGTATGTTCGTCGGGGCGGTCTGTGACAATATCGACGAGCGCATAGATCAGAAGATATTTCATGCCGAGATAGTGATTGACAGCGCGAAGGTCAAGGCGGAAACAGACCGCTACAAACCTATTCCGATACTAACAGACTTCCACGACGACACCCCCGACAAGTCGCGCATGAAGGCTATAATCCAACGCAACTATGAACAGGTGAAAGCCGACGTGATACAGATAATATCCGATGAAAAGCAACGGATTTTATCCACCCCGGAACTCAGTCACCTTTTCCCGCAACAATAGAAAACAACCACCACTTAATCCACAATCCAATGTTACAATTTACAGGAGGTTATTACGACCTCGATTATTACCGTCTGTATCTGCTAAGATACCTGTCGCAAAACAATTTCGACATAGCCACCGACCATCCGCAGATTGTCGCCAACTCCGACCGTGCCCTTGACACATACGAGGAAGCACGGCGCAACGGTGCAAGTGTGCCGGAGGCGGAGGAACTGGCTCTGTCTGTGTTGTTCACCAACATAGGCGAGTCGGAGTTTGACATCGTTGCCGATATTCTGCTTGAATATTTCGGCGATACCCTCAACGTGGATTACGAGCCTGCCGCCCACTATTGGGCGCGCTGGGTCATTGACAACGTGCCGAACCTCTTTGACGGTTTTGACCGCACTCAGGTAGGCATAGACCGTGAGGAGCTTGACGAAAAGCGCGACATACTGATAGGCCGTATCACTCAATTCTGCGTGGACAATGGCTTATAACCGTATGCAGAAAATGCGTGACAACATTGAGGCGATACGCACAGCTTTCGCCCTGAGCGTTGAGCGCAGACCGCCGGATGACGCGGAATGGGAGATATTATCCAAGTATGCCGGCTTCGGAGGACTTAAATGTATCCTCAATGACGCCAACGAGCTTGCCGACGCAGACAAGTGGACGAAATCAGACCGGGAACTGTTTGCCCCGACAGTAGAACTTCGGCGCATAATTCACGACCATTCAAATAATGACCGGGAGTTTAAGCGTTACATGGACTCTCTGAAAGCGTCCGTGCTTACCGCCTTCTATACCCCTAAGCACGTTGTTGAAGCCATATCCCAGACTCTGCAACAGGTGGGAGTGGAACCTCGACGCTTCCTCGACCCCAGTGCGGGGAGCGGTGCCTTTGTGGACGCGTTCACATGGGTAAATCCCCGTGGCGAGAGAATTGCGTTCGAGAAGGACACATTGACCGGGCTGATACTGTCCAAGCTATACCCGCAGACCGACGTTCATATAGAGGGCTTCGAGAAACTGGGCACCGATCACGAGAATTATTTTGATGTCGCGGCATCGAATATCCCGTTCGGTGATATCGCCGTACCTGATCCGGTGTATGCCACCAGTGACAACATTGCTTACCGAAAATCGGCATCGGCGATACATAATTACTTCTTCCTCAAAGGTCTTGACGCGGTTCGTGAGGGCGGCATTGTCGCTTTCATAACTTCGCAGGGTGTGATGAACGGCAAAAGCCCGTTTGTGCGTATGGAGCTGATGAAGCGTGCCGACCTCGTTACCGCTTTGCGCCTGCCCAACAATACATTCATCGACAGTGCCAACACCGAGGTGGGCAGCGACCTTATCATATTGCAGAAGCACTCCGGCAAAACAGGCTTCACACCGGACGAGAAACTTTTTATTCAGTCAACAGCCGCACAGGACAGCGGAATACCCAACAACCGCTATTTCATAGAAAATCCAACGCATATTATCTGTACAGGAGCGAAAGAGGACACCGATCCATACGGAAAACCGGCATTGGTATATACCCATGACGGCGGTGTTGTCGCAATCGGCGATGATATGCGCAGGGTTCTCTACGCGGAGTTCGGACTACATCTCAACCTTGACCTGTATCACGGTAAACAGCAAAAGGCGCACATGGTATCAGCACCTATATATAATAAGGTATCAGCAAAACCGACACCGAAGGAAAAGCCGCAGCCTAACATTGAGGACGTCGAGGCGGTGGAGGTAACGCCAACACCTGCACAGGTGATTTCTCAGAGAGCCGATGAAACAGAAACATCGGGCAATACTGTGCCGGAGAATGGCAACCCTGACAGCTACGACCCGAAAATTATGATGTATAATCTTTTCGGCGAACTGGTGGAGATACCCGGCGCAAAGAAACACCGCAGCAAGCGTCAGGTGGTACAGAAGGTGCAGAAACAAAAGCCTGATCAACCTGCTAAATCGGCTGAGGTCAAAGCGGCTACCGCATCACCAAAAGCGAAAGCAGTCAAGGTTGAAACGTCCAAGACCGACTTCCGCCCGCTCACCGAAGATGAACTAAAATTTTACGGTTCTCTCAACTGGGATGACAATCCGCCTATAAACGGGTTCTACACCACAATGATGGAGATTGCACACCGCCAGCTCATGGAGCAGGAGGCGGAAAGGCAACGCATGGAAGCTGCAAAAAATCAGGATAAAGATAATATTCCCGATACGCCATACATAGAAATGACTGAGGGCGACTTCATTCCCGGTGTGCCTACGGGTGTCAAGAAGCGTACAATTATCCCGATTGAGGATGTAAACATAGAGCCGGATATGTCGCCCCGTCCGTTCTCGGAAGATATGCAGTTTTTCCACAAGGAGGGTTCAATGGTATGCGACAGAGGTCAGGTCGGCTTTCTCTCGCAGGTCAGCCGCATGGGAGCCACCTTCACACCGCTCCAGCTCAAGCCGGAGCAGGAGAAACGCGCCATGCTGTATATTACCCTGTCGGAAACATATCAGCAGCTCTACCATTACGAGGCGGAAACACACGAGGCAAGTGCCGAACTGCGCGAACATCTCAACCAGTATTATGATGAGTTCGTGGAGAAATTCGGGCATCTCAACGAGCGTGAGAATGTGAAGTTCATAAAAATGGACTCCAACGGGTGTGACGCTCTCGCCCTTGAACGTGGCGACAACGGGCTGTTCGTAAAGGCTGACATCTTCGACCGCCCGGTAGCATTTGCCGTTGACGAGGTTACATCCGTCGGCACCCCTATGGAGGCTCTGTCCGCTTCGCTCAACAGGTTCGGCAAGGTGGATTTCTCCTATATGTGTTCTCTTGTCGGCATGGACGAGGCTCAGATTATTGAGAGCCTTGACGGACGGATATATTTCAACCCGCTCATAGGTGAGTACGAAATCTCCGACCGCTTCATCGCCGGAAATGTGGTGACTAAGACTGAGCTTATTGAACAATGGATTGACGACACAGGTGACACCGATCCGCGTGTGGCGGCATCGCTCCAAGCCTTGAAAGACGCATTTCCCGAAAGGATACGCTACGAGGAGCTGGACTTCAACTTCGGCGAGCGTTGGATACCCGCCGGCATCTATGCCGAATACATGTCATATCTCTACGGCACTGAGGTGAAGATTGCATATTCCTCGGCGATGGATACTTTCTCGGCGACAAATACCGATGATACAGCCAAAATAACACACGAATATTGCGTAGAGGGTAAGTTCAGGCATTACAACGGAATGTCGCTGTTGCGCCATGCCTTGCACAACACCACCCCCAACATCAAGAAATCAATAGGCAAGGACGCGAACGGCAAGGACATTCTTGTTCCCGACCCGGAGGCGATACAGCTTGCCAATACAAAGATTGACGAAATCCGCGACGGCTTCACAGAGTGGCTCGACAACCAAAGCGACGAGTTCAAGGAACGGCTTGTCGACCTCTACAACCGCCGCTTCAACTGCTTCGTCAGACCGCGCTATGACGGCTCCCACCAGACATTCCCCGGCATAAACATGAAACTGCTTGGCGAAAGGCTGAATGTCAGGTCAATATACCAATCCCAAAAGGACTGTATATGGATGCTATTGCAGAACGGCGGGGGTATCGCGGATCACGAGGTAGGCACGGGTAAAACCTTGATAATGTGCATAGCAGCGCACGAAATGAAGCGTCTTGGTCTTGCCCACAAGCCTATGATTATCGGGCTTAAAGCCAATGTCGCCGCCATTGCCGAAACCTACCGCACGGCGTACCCGGACGCCCGCATACTTTTTGCCGATGAAAAGACTTTCTCAACCGCCAACCGCGTGAAATTCCTGCGGAATATGCAGAACAACGACTACGACTGCATAATAATGTCGCACGACCAGTTCGGTAAAATCCCGCAGTCGCGCGATTTGCAGGAGGAAATAATGCAGGCGGAGCTTGACACGGTGGAGGAAAACCTCAATGTTCTCAAGGAGCAGGGAAAGGACATCTCCGTAGGTATGCTCAAAGGACTTCAAAAACGGAAGGCGACTCTCGAAAAGCGACTTGAAACCATACGCTACAAGATGGAAAAGGAGAAGGACGAGGTGCTTGACTTCAAGAGCATGGGCATCGACCATATCTTTATTGACGAGAGCCACTATTTTAAGAACCTGACCTTCAACACCCGTCACGACCGTGTGGCAGGACTCGGCAATTCCGAAGGGAGCAACCGCGCCCTTAACCTACTTTATGCCATACGCACCATACAGGAGCGCACGGGCAAAGACCTCGGTGCCACATTCTTGTCCGGCACTACAATCTCCAACTCCCTGACGGAGCTGTATCTTCTGTTCAAATACCTACGCCCCAATGCTCTGGAATCGCAGCAGATAAACTGCTTCGACGCATGGGCGGCGATTTTTGCAAAGAAAACTACCGACTTCGAGTTTACCGTAACCAATACGACAGCCGCCAAAGAGCGTTTCCGCTATTTCATCAAGGTGCCGGAACTGGCAGCATTCTACAACGAGATCACCGACTACAAGACCGCGGAGGATGTGGGTGTTGACCGTCCGGAGAAGAACGAGATAATGTGCAATATACCGCCCACGCCGGAGCAGGAGGAATTTATCAAAAAACTGATGGTGTTCGCCCAGACCGGCGATGCCACAGTGCTGGGCAGACTGCCTCTTTCGGACAGCGAGGACAAGGCACGTATGCTCATAGCCACCGACTATGCCCGCAAGATGTCGCTTGATATGCGTATGATTGATCCGGCTTATGGCGACAACCCCGGCAACAAGGCGAGTATCTGCGCCGCCAAAATCGCCGAATACTATCGACGTTTCGACGAATACAAAGGCACGCAGTTTGTTTTCAGCGATTTAGGCACTTACAAGCCGGGCGAGTGGAGCGTGTATGCCGAGATTAAACGAAAACTCGTTGAAGACCACGGCATACCCGCAAGCGAGATACGCTTCATACAGGAGTGCGGCACACAGCGGGCGAAAGACCGTATGATCGCCGACATGAACGCCGGGAACGTAAGAGTTCTGTTCGGTTCGACCTCAATGCTGGGAACAGGCGTCAACGCCCAGCAACGCGCCGTCGCAATCCATCATCTTGACTGCCCGTGGCGGCCCAGCGACTTGGAGCAGCGCGAAGGGCGTGCCATACGCAAGGGCAACGAGGTTGCCAAACTCCACAACGATAACAAGGTGGATGTCATAATCTATGCCGTTGAACGCTCACTCGATGCCTACAAGTTCAACCTCCTGCATTGCAAGCAGACATTCATATCCCAGCTCAAACGCGGGGCGATGGGGCTTCGCACGATCGACGAGGGCAGCTCTGACGAGAAATCCGGCATGAACTACTCGGAGTATGTGGCTATCCTGTCGGGCAACACCGACCTTCTTGAAAAGGCTAAACTTGAAAAGCGCATAGCCGCTATGGAGAGTGAACACCGTTCTTTCAACAAGGGTCTTGGTGACAGCCGTGCAAGACTTCGTGACATCACCGACGAGGTTGAAAAACTGGAAATCATTATCGGCAAGATGGAGGCAGACAACTCTCGCTATGCCGCAGTCGTTCAGCGCGACAGTGAGGGCAACCCAGTCAACGCCCTCACGCTTGACAATTGCCAGTTTACCGACGAGGATCGCATGGGTAAATACCTTCAGGCGTTGGTGAAAAACACCAACACACATGGCGAGTATGTCCGTGTCGGCGAAATCTACGGCTTCCCGGTGTGTATCATCTCGGAGAAAGCAATTGTTGACGGTGTTGAGGCAGTCCACAACCGCTTTATGGTGGAAGGTCAGTACAAATACACCTACAATAATGGCAATCTCGCAATGTCAGACACACATGCCGCCTGCATGAACTTCGTAAACGCCCTTGAAAAACTCCCCGAAACAATCCGCCAGCACCGTGAACGAGCCGAGAAAAAGCGTGTCGATGTGCCGACCCTTGAAGCCATCGTGTCGCGCAAATGGGGCAAGGAAAACGAACTGAAAGCCCTCAAATCCGAACTCGCCGCCCTCGACCGTAAAATCACTGCCGAACTGGCACCTAAAAAGGAGGAACAGGACGGCGTTGAGAATAAGCAGGTCAATACTGTCGATACTCCGGCCACTGATACTAAAAAGTCAATGGTTGCAGAACCTCAATTTCGTTATCGACCTATGACTAACCCTCAACGCCCCATTCGACTTATAGGACTATAATTCAACAGCAGACAGATGGAAATACCGTCCTCCATTTGTCTGCTTTTTATCTTCAATGGCTTTGATACCGTATTATTCCTGCTTGGAGGTGGCTAATTTATAGCCTATCCCTCGAACATTCAGAAGTTCCAGCGAGGTTGATTTAGACAGGTATTTGCGGAGTTTATAGATAAATCCGTGAAGACGGTTGAGGTTGTTATAATCATCGTTCTGCCAAATGCGATACATAAGTGTCTTAGCCTCGACTACTTCATTTGGATGGCGGAATAGTTCATCAATGATTACAGCTTCGGTATGTGTCAGTTCGATAGCCTCTTCTCTTATTACAAGTCGTTGTGATGCAAAGTCAAGTGAGCTATCTCCGATATTGAGATTCGTATCTTCGGTAATGCCCTGAGAATTACGCTTCAATAAAGCCTTAATTCTCACAACAAGTTCGAGTATCTGAAACGGTTTGCGGATGTAGTCGTTGGCTCCAAGCTCAAACCCTTTCACCACATCGTCAAGCGCAGTTCTGGCGGTCAAAAAAAGCACGGGTACAGCCGGTGCTGTAAGACGGATAAGCCTTACCATCTCAAAACCGTCCATCTTTGGCATCATCACGTCTGCAACAATAATATCCGGTTCGGACTCCTTGAAGAGTTTAAGCCCGAACTCTCCGTTTGAAGCACAAACGACATCAAAACCTTCACGGGTCAGCGCATCCTGCACAATAAATGAAAGAGTTGAGTCATCTTCTACGAGCAATATCTTATCTTTCCTCATTGTTCTTAAATTTAATTGTGAATTTCGTTCCGACTCCCGGTTTGCTTGTCACATCTATGCTCCAGCCAAGTAATTCAACAATCTGCTTTACATAGAAAAGTCCAAGCCCGTAACCTCCAACCTCATAACGGTCTCCTGAGGTGACACGATAGAACTTATCAAATATATAAGGGAGATTGTCCTTGTCTATTCCTATGCCGTTGTCTGCAATTACAATTGAGTTGTTGTCAGCCATAATTTTTATGTTGACAGTATCTTCGGAATATTTCACGGCGTTGTCTATCAGATTTGACAGGACATTGCCGAAATGTAATGAATCTGCCATGACCGAAAGATTGTCCGGGATTTCAATATCAATCTTCACCGGTTTGTCGGCTTTAAGCTCAATCATTCCCGCGACCTCTACGACAATTGGTTTTACCTCCACATTCTCAATGCTGAGTTTCATCGCTTTGAAGCGTTCCATACTCATTGACAGAATATTCTCAATCATGCCGGAAAGGAAACTCAGTCTTTGCATAATAATCTTAAGGAACTGTTTATTCCTTACCTCGTCACTCTGGTCATAGTATCGGAGCATTGAATCCGCCGCAGAATAAGCCACGGCCACCGGAGTTTTCAGTTCGTGAGTCATGTTGTGAGTGAAATCATCCTTCATCTGCTCAATACTACGCAGTTTTCCAACCCAGTGTAAAAGATACCATATTAGGAAAATCATTAGTGCGAGAACAGCGGATGATGTCGCCAAAATTCCCGCCATTTGTCTGAGGACATGCTTTTGAAGGGGAGAGAAATAAACAGTATAAAGAGGCGGTTCCCCTTCCGTTATAGAAAAGTCGATATGCCACAGTCCTTTGATTTGACCAGCATTTTCGCCAAATGGAACTATTGCCACCCGGTTAAGTTTAATACCATAGTTTTTGAGCTCATTTTGAAGGAGTAATGCCAGTCGATTATAATTACGAGTCGGTATCGTGACGTCCGTTTGTTCCACTGAGTGGAATTCTTCACTCATAGTTTGGTTGACTTTATCCATTTCGTGAATAAAGTCAAAGTTTCCCCCCGAATCTATTTCGCCTTTAACAACAATTCCGACTTTTATTGAAAAATCTTCCTTTAGGCCAGAAGCAAGAGCCTTCCTGTCGATAATTTCCAGCACATCTGCCCTCCTCACACATTCTTTTACGGTCCGAAGAGTCTGCATCCTTATGGATTCGTATAGGCGATGCATATACCAGAAGTTAGCCGTCACCAAAATAGCAATGATTGACAAACAAATGATTGTGATAGTCCTAAAACGTTTCATGTCAACAAAATTAATGAAAAATTACGATAAAATCACCCCAAATTAAGACTAACTAAGACTAAAGGAGATTCAACTAAGACTTTGGAGAAAGAGTTTGCCGTAATTTTGCGCTTGACTTTTTAAGACAAATTATGTTCAAACGATTCAAAATACTATTCATCTTTGTGTCCATCGCTCTTATGGCGATGGCGCAGGAGGTCAGTACCGAATCACTGGATTCAATTATCAACGCCCTTGAACTAAAGGAAGTAATTGTTACTGCTAAAAAAATCCGACAGTCCGGCGATACAATTTCGTATTCTGCTGCTACATACAGAGGTAAAAACGACAAGACTCTTGAAGACTTGTTGCGAAAGATGCCGGGTATTGAAGTAAAAGCCGATGGCCAGATAACTTATAACGGACAATGGATAAATGAGTTTTATATCGAGGGGCTTGATATGCTTGGCGGAAATTATGGTGTAGCTACAAGAAATATCGATGCAAATGATATAGGTTCAGTTCAAGTACTGCAAAATCATCAGGATGTGAAATTGCTGCAAGGAGTGAAGAGCGGCAATGCTCCCGCTATGAACATAAAGCTTAAACAAAATGCTCTCGGTATATGGTCATCCACACTTCAAGCAGCAATCGGGACACAGCCCAATATATCTTGGGATGCCTCCGCCACCCTCATGAATTTCCGGCGCAAAGCCCAAAATATCTCTGTTTATAAGACGAACAACATTGGCAATGACTTGAGACAGGATATTGGTGCACCCGTGACATTCAATTCATCTTACGGAACGGGGATACTTTTCCCTGATTCTCCGGGGCTGAATGACACTTACGCATATCGTAACAACTCACATAGCCTGTCGATAAATCAACTTTTCAAGTTAGACGAAGACAAGACATTGGCGTTTAATCTCAATTACCTTTTTGACAAAGAAAAAAGAGAGGCTACAGAGCAAACCACTTATCTTGCCGACAGTATCTCGCGTTTTGTTATAGATGAATCGAATAGAGCCTGTATGCGCCAGCAATTCGTAGGAGCACATGCAGTCTATAAGCTGAACGGTAATGAGCGTTATATCAAAAACGCTTTTACAGCAAGTGCGTCGTTTCCTCATGGCGACGGATCTATCAACGATTTGATAGGACAGCAATTCTCAGGACATTCATTTAATATAGATGATGTGCTGAAGATAAATTATAAGAATAAACAGGGGGGCATTGGCGAGGCGACCTTGCATGCCAATTATACTGATAAATTCGGAATACTTCGGTTGATAGAATGTGGTATGGATCAGACTGTAAGACAAAGAAATCTGAACACCGGCGGAACTGCATCTATAATCGCCGTTGCAGTGCCTCATTTTATGTTCAACCTCAACGGCGGCTTCGATGCGCAATGGCAGCAGGCTAAAACGGAACTGAATCTGGCTGAAAATCTTACATCAGGAAATCAACGAACTTGGCAGTTAGGTGCCAACATCACACCTAAGTTCTTTCTGCATTACGGTCAGCGATTCCAATGGCTGATATACATGCCTGTCGGTTTTGAATATTATACATCGACAGACGGAGAATGGAAATATGACAAAATGTTCTTTTCGTTCAAACCTTACACAAATCTCACTTTCAAACCATCGGAGCGTTTGTCTTTTGCGTTGACATCAACCTGCGAGGAATCTATGCCCGCAGCCCTTTCCCTCATGGCACAGAGGCGATATATTGATTATCGTACTTCTATTTCGAATCCGTACCAACTTGAGGCTAAAATCAACAGGACTATAAAAACGGCCTTAAGTGCAAGTTACCAAAGCGTGCTCGATATGCTGTTTGGAGGTGTGACATTAACACATGCTTATTCCTATAATAGCTTATCCAATGGATATGATGTGACTGACGATATTATCAAGTATATAAGACTGCCGTATGCTACAAGTGGTAATATCTGGCAGGGAGACCAGACATTTTCCAAAGGATTTTTCAAATGGAATTCCAAGATAAGCGAATCGTTTACAATCGGCTCAAGTCAGAATGAGTTTTATGTCGATGATGCCATGCACAGAGGGCGAAGCAATTATCTGCGAGCGAACATTTCCTTTACAGCTTCTTTCGCCCGATGGATTACTTTTGAGACTTCAAATGAATTTTCATTATCCAAGACATTTACCGACGGTATAGCCAACGGAAATGCGAAACATACATTCACCAATTCAACATCTTTCGTTATCTGGCCCTGTAAGCAACTTAGCCTGATGCCGACTGTAATGTATTATTACAACGACTATTCAGCGAGTTATAGAAACAATACTTTCCTCAACTGCAATATAGAATATTCCTTAGGGAACGCAATATTATCCCTCAAATGTAGCAATTTGTTGGATTGCAGAATATTTCGCCGCTATAATGATAACGGAATCATACAGTATTCAAGTCAATATCGTCTGCGTGGCCGTACAATCATGCTTGGCATTAGATTCAGCATAAAATAACAACTATGAAAATTATCAACTAAAAAAACACCAATATGAGAATGATTAAAAAGACACTTTTAGCTTTAGCATCTTTAATGATGCTCTCATGTGTGTATGTCTCAGCACAGGTCACAGTTACCTATGCAATGGATACACCGACATTCACACTTGCCCATGAGGATACCGACAAAGCACAAGCACTTGACTCCTGTTATCTAACAATCACCTATCGATTCAAATACAAGGCAACTGAGAAAGACGATTCGCTCAGTCAAGAAGACCTGATGGATCTGCAACTTGGACGTAAATACAACGCCTTCTTCAGTCGCAATCTCCGTGATCTTGACATCCGGAACACTAAAGAACTCAAAACCACAATGCAATTCCAGACCGTGCCGGAGAATTATGTCGGATTTGACCTTCTTGTCAATCATGCTGATTCGACGACCATTGTCACCCATCGTGTTCCCTATACTTCTCAAGTTATTGAATATACGGAGAATACTCCCGCTCCTGTATGGACGTACGTTCTTGAAGACACAGCCACAGTGATGGGCTACCACTGTCATGCGGCTAAATGTACCTACGGAGGGCGCGAATGGAAAGTATATTACACCAATGACATTCCGTTGCCATACGGTCCGTGGAAACTAAACGGAGTCAAGGGCCTTGTTCTTAAAGCAGAGGATTCCGAGCATAATTTTGTGTTTGAGGCAGAAGGCTTAACGCAAAAAACGCAGCCGATAATCCGTTATGACTGGAACCGTAAAACCATGAATAAAGAAGACTGGAAGCGATTTGAGCGTGAAATGTATCAAAACGCAGGAGCATTTGTCCGCAATACCGGCGCACGGATTATAATTATGGATAATAGTGAGCAAGGTTTCCATCGTCTGAATGAAGATTGGTCACAGTTCTATAACCCATTAGAAAAATAACATGGAAAAAGGCAACTCTATAATCAACAGCACAGGCTAAGCATTAATACTAAAATTTATAACACATTAAAGGAACTCTGAAAGAAACAGCTAATCATACAAACAAAAATTCGGTCCTCGGCAGCTTTGTCGGGGACTGTTAATGAATAACCTCAAATGTTTAATTATAATCTTATGAACAAGGTACTCATTGTTGATGCCTCCGAATCAGACCGTCGGCTTATGGTGGGCATGCTTGTCAAGCACAGTTATGAGCCGATTGCCGTCGAGACGATGGAGGTAGCAAAGGACGAGGTGGCGAAATTGCCACCCGGCGCAGTGATTGTCGCGGCTATGAAATTCGTCCGTGGCACAGCGCAGGAGTTAATCAACTGGCAGAAGGCGGAGGGATATGGATTCCCCGTAATCGCCATAGTGGACAATCTCAACGCTTTGGATATTGCCGATGTGATGAAGGACGGCGGTGCCGTCAACATCATTCAGCGTACGGCAATGGACAAGCAACTTGTCGAAACAGTGGGCAGGTATGCAAGACCGGGTAGAACAATGCTGTTGCTTCCTGACGAGCTTATCCCTCGCCGGAGCGAGGCGTTTGCCGTGATTGAAAGGGCAATCAGAAATATTGCCGCGACGGACGTCAATGCCGTCATTTTCGGCGAATGCGGCTCAGGAAAAGAGCAGATTGCAAAAGAGATTTACAGGCTCAGTTCACGGTCACAAAAGCCTTGCACCGTCATAGAAGCCGGCGGCGCGGCACTTGTCGGCAACCATGACCCTGCAAATCTGCGCAGCGAAGTGCTTAACCGTATGGAAGGATACTTCAAGAAGGCTGACGGCGGTACGATCATAATCAAGAACGTGCAGTTGCTGACCTTCGAGAAACAGTCGGTGCTTCTGCATATACTTGAAAACGAGCATCCGAATGTGAGGGTAATCTGCACCGCAGACCCAGAACTGCGCCGTATGGTGTCTGAAAAGACGTTCCGCCCAAATCTGTTCTATACTCTACGACCGGTTGACATAACAGTGCCGCCATTACGGGAGGTGACCGAAGACATAGTACCGTTGTCAGACTATTTCCTGACACGTTTTGCCCACAGCAGAGAACAGCACAGGAAAAAGCTCGATGCTTCGGCAGTCAAAGCGTTGAAGCTGCACCCGTGGCCCGGCAATGTAAGGGAACTTAAAGATACCGTCCTCTATGCCGCCTTCCATTCAAAAACCGATGTAATATCGACCGCCGACCTCAATTTCAGCCAGTCGGAGCCTGATGCCGATGACAGCCTTACTCTGCGCAAACCGCAAAAAGACAAGGAAAAAATCATTGAGGCGTACCGTCGCAGTGGTTCTTGGACAGGCGCTGCAAAGCTGTTGGGAATCTCGGAACGCGCTCTGATAGAACAGCGTAAGAAACACGGCATCGGCAAGAAGGGCGAGCCGGAGGTTTGACAGCTCGTAAAAAATCACTAACTTTGCAGTGTTAAAATAGCAAAGACTGCGGTTGTAGAGTCAATCGCATCAAATTTATAGGATAACATAACTTTCGCATAAGTTCTCTTGTAGATCTGGACAATTTACGAATGTCGAGCTTGGCGTGATGCTTATGCTATGCTTACTGCATAGCGTGCATACACACCTTTTCGACAATGGGTAGTCCAGAACCCTCAAGAGAGATGGCGTGAATTGCACGCTATTTTTTGTCTTAATCTAATCTGCCATTTTTTCATTTTAAGGATATATTTCACGCTTAATCTTCAGGTTTATTTACTATCCAGCGTGAAAGCAAATTTTTAACCATTGTAAATTTTAAGCAATTAAGAGGTTGCTATTTAGCGGTTTGTTGATTTTAACACGCCTCGGATCACCTCAATTTTCAACCATTCGGTTATAATTTCAACCGAGGGCTATTCCTCGCAAACCAAACCCAAAACAACCGAATGGAAACAAAAAATCCACCAAATGCCACCGACTTCGTAAAGAAGTCATCCACAAGAAATAAAAAACGCTCATTCAAGCGTAAGTTCGACAGAAAGCAAGCATGTTCCGCTCCTGCGTGCAATGACAATGCTGAAAATATCGACTGGTTTGTAGGTTGCCTCATGTTCTTATTTTTGAGCGTGGCACTCAGAGAGATGTTCAGCACCACAGACGCGGAATGACATTATGGGCAACGGAACATCCACCGAAGCGGACTTCAAGACCGCTGTGATTGCAGGCATGGCTCTCGCCGGCATCAGAACTCACAATGACGACATTCGCGCACCTCCCGAATTATTTTACCACGGTAAGCGTATAATATCCCTTGATGATGTGGCCTTTGGGTTGCACATCTCCAAAAAGACAATGCGCAAATACCGTGACGAGGGAAAAATTGAAATCTATGAAAGCCTGACCTGCGGGGCGGCATTCGTGACACAGGAAGCCTTCAATGATTTCATAGACAATCACTTCATCAGCTCCCGGCATCCGGACTATCCCAAGATGAAGAAAAAACATAACAACACCGGTGGAAACACCGATAAATAATCACCGCTAAATCTTTAATTCACTCATGGAAGAAAATCCAAAGGAAGAAGTGCTGATTGCCCGTAACAATGAAACCGGGCAGGTAGGCGCGGTCGTCGGTCAGAACCCCGACGGTACCCCAAAAATGGCCGATGTAAAATCGACCCCGTTAAGCGAACTCATCAAGTTCACCAAAGGGCAAAACCCCATCGAGGCATTCATCGCCAACTTCATGCGTCAGGCGAAGAACCCGACCACCTTCGGCATATTCAAGATGTCGGCCGCCGACTACGAGGCTCTGAGTCAGCCTATGGCGGAAATGCTCAACGACCTCGAAGCCAACAGGGAGATGCTTGACAAATACCGCGTCAAGATGAAGACTCCCGCCGCAAAAATCAAACCGGTTGACCCCGACAAGGTGAACTGGGCGGAGATAGAGAAACAATGGGGCATCAGCCGGGAGGATCTTGAAAAGTCCGGCGCGCTCCAACAGATGGTTTACCACCACAAGTCGCCGGAACTTCATAAAGTCAACGACCCCGACGGAAGCGGCGAAAAGCTGGACGCACGTCTGTCATTCCGCACCAATCCCGACGGCACATATTCGCTCACGCCCCATTTCGTCAGGAAGGAACCGTTGCTTGACCAGCCATTCCGGGGCTACACATTCACCGCCGAGGACAAGGTGGAGTTATCCAACACGGGCAATCTCGGCAAAGCCGTTGACCTCAAAGACCCAGCGACAGGAGAGGTGCATAAATGCCTCGTCAGCATAGACCGCCTCACAAACGAGATCGAGAGCATACCTGTCGATAAAATCTTTATCAAACAGAAGGTTGCCAATATAAATCTGACAATGCAGCAGATAGGCATACTCAAAAACGGCGGTCTTATCAAGGAACAGCACGTCGAACTCCCCAACGGACAGAAATTCACCGCCGACCTGCAATACAACGCATCCAAGCGTGACATCGCCTTTGTCAACTCGGCTCAGTACCGTCAGCAGAACGAGCAGGAGGCACAGCGGGCACAACAGAGCCGCCAACAGGGCGGGCAACAATCCGGGCAAAGCCTCAAAGACAACTGGCATGACGCCAACGGCAACCCCAAGCGTCTGAATCAGTGGTACCATATCCCGCTCGACGAGCAGAAACAGGCTGACTACCTCGCCGGGAAACAGGTACTCGTCGGTGAGGGCAAGGACAGGAGTGGCAACGACTGTACCATATACCTGCAATATGATCCCAAAGAGCGCAAGCCTCAGACCACCCGCGTATATCCCGACCGCGATAAGGTGGTGGGCATCGCCGAGGAAAGCAAAACCCAGATGGCGGTCAACAACGACGGCAAGACCAACGAGGCGACCAAGAACGTGAATGAACCGCTCCAGCGCGGACAGACAGAGCCGAAGGACGAGGCGCAGCAGAAAAAGCAGCACCAGCCCAAGCCCAAGACTCCAAAGCCGTAGCCGCCTCACCACTTCATCCGTTATCCACAGTCAAAACAACTGCGATTCGCTGACACGTCTGCCGGAACATAAATCCGACCACTGAATCCATAAATCCACTGCGACAAATATCCCGCCTCCGGCAACCTGTCAATATCCTGACAAGTATCTTCACGACATGGGGAGGTGCGCGCGGCCTCCCCGTGTTTTCAAAACATTCACCAACTAAACCCACAAAAATTATGACACAACTGATTGTATGCGAGAAATACCGCATAGCCATAGCCGTCGCCAAAGCGTTGAAGGCGACACTTAACCCGGCATACGGGGTGTTCACCAACGATGACATCACCGTCGCCTACGTTCACCGAGGCTTCATCAAGCCTGTCGGTCTTGACAAGGCTGCTAACGGCTGTCTGCCATTCGTGCCGGAGAAATTCAAGATTGTCGTCACCGACAAGAAACGTGACCGTGTACTCAAACCGCTGTTCCGCAATGCGAGAGAGGTTGTCTTCGCCTCAGACGAGGGTGCAGACGCTCAGGCGCGTTTCTTCAATATCTGCCGACACTTCCGAGTCGGGCATCCGACGAGCCGAATGTGGCTTCCCCGCATTACCCGTGCATCTATCAGGCGTTCATTCTCCAAGCGAGAGAAAGGTCGTCACCTGCATAATCTCGCCCAGTCGGGTCTTGTGGCAGGCGCGATGGACATGATGTTTGAATATAATTTCGCCGGAGTTCTCAAACGCTGGTATTACGAAGGCGGGCCGCTGACACGCAAGGAGGTCGTAGCCATGCAGTATCTCGGTGATATGGATGAACAAGCGGCACAATATGACGCCCAGCCGAAGGCGTACAGAATCTTCCTCGATTACGGAGGGCTGCACCTCATTTCTGATCAGTCTTGGCAGAGCGAGAGGGTCTGCGCCGCAATCGTTGACACTATCCCTGTCGGCGAACCCGTCAAGGCGCGGATGACCGTCACGGAGGAAGATGCACCGGTAGTCAGACTCCACACGATGCTCACTCTCCAGATGGACGCATTCGACAATTTCGGCTTTATGCCGTCGCTCACCGTCAGGACAGCGGAGAAGCTCTACGAGCAGGGCTTTATCTCATCGCCATACGTCACCGCACCGGACGCCGGCAACGGCATAACCGTGTTGCGCCGACTGTCCAAATGCGCCACAAAGACCGAGCGCAGCCTGTACAGACTTATTGCAGGGCGCATGGATGCGGCGGCAATGCCACCGGAAAAGAAACAGTATGCCTCTGTGACGGCTGAAATCGCCGGACTGACATTCACCTGCCGATGGGAGGTGAAAAAGCCGAAGCCCGAATATACAGGCTCATCGGAACAGACAATCACGATCGTCGAAAAGATGATGGCTCCGGTCAAAGAGGTATCGCCCATTTCATACGGCTTTGTTCCGACACTTGCCAACCTCACCGGATATGCGACGCTGACCGCAGACACTACGCACCCTGATATGCCTTACTGCCACACCGTACACGAATACGGCACGGCACTCGAAAGTCTTGTGCGTAAGGGCTTCATCACGATAGAGGACGGCACTATCGCCTGCACGCCCGAAGGCGACCGTCTGCTGCTTGACCTTGCTCCCTACAATCTTGCCCACAGCATACTGGTCGGGCAATACGGAGCTGACGAGATACCCTACGGCACAATAACAGGCAGAAAAGCCGTCAAGGGCTTCGGCGAATGGCTCACCGATACCGTAACCGACATTCTGCGCTACACACCCAAAAACAAATGACCGCACCGACAGCGATAATTTATATCGTGATTGAAAAATAGACGCTTGACCATAGCGCATAATCCGATAAAAATCGCTAACTTTGCCACTGAATCGCAGTCATAATTTATTTTGATTGTGGATTTAGTGGTGAGAAGGCGGGAGGGATACCCGCCTTCTTTTTTTCAAGCACATATCCCACCCACCACTTAATCCACCAATAATTTATGCCAGAGTTTGTTCAAATCGAAAAATCCGAACTTGAAGAAATATTTAGCCGAATGTCATATTTGAAGAAAGTATTTATCACTTTCTTCGAGCGCGTAAGAAACAAAGAGCCTGATGATTGGCTTACGTTGCAGGAACTCTGTGAGTTGCTCCATATCTCCGAGTCCAAAGCACGCTCGCTCAAAAAGAGCGGACGTATAGGGTTCATCAAGAGCGGGAAAGGATCTATGTTCCTCGCCGGAGATGCTTTCGGATTACTTGAACGGGTAGAGGCTGTACCGAGAAATGGGAACGATATATACCCATGACAGTAATGAAATAGGGAATTTCCATGCCGACAGTCTTACAGTGCTTGAAATCGTTGAGAGATTGAACACTGAAATACATCCGTCGTTCTTGGGCAAAAAGTTTTATACCGATGCCCAGCTCTCGGAAAAACTCAACATTTCAAGACGCACATTGCAGGAATACCGTGATAACAGGCAGATTGCCTATTACCGACTTGACGGCAAGATACTCTATGCAGATGATGATGTGGAGGAATTTTTGAAATCCACATACCGCCCCAAATACTGAAACCGAAAATGCGGCCACCGGGTAATACCGATGACCGCATTTATTTCATTCACTGACAGCCGGATTTATACCACCTGCACATTGTTGAATTTGCTGCGCATGGTTGCCATACCATCATACACAGCTTGATCCTGCATCTTGGCGTAAATTTGCGTTGTCTTTATATCACTGTGTCCGAGCATCTTGGATATTACCTCGATGGACACGTTGTTGCAGAGCGACATAGAGGCGAATGTATGGCGCGCCACATGGGTTGTCAGATGCTTTTTGATTTTCGCCAAATCTGCAATCTCTTTCAGATAGGCGTTCATCTTCTGGTTTGTAATCACCGGCATGACTACTCCCGTAGCCTTAACAACAGGATGATCCGAATACTTTTTGATGAGCTGGCGGGGTATGTCAAGCATCGGGATTATACACATTTCTCCTGTCTTGGCACGGGCCTTGCGTATCCAAGTATTGCCTTTGTCATCGTCTTGTATGTCGTCAATGGTGAGTGATTTCATGTCGCAAAAGGCAAGTCCGGAGAAGCAGCAGAACACGAAGGTGTCACGCACTACTTCCAATCGTGGCAACTCCTTAAGGTCAAGATCCATGATGGTCTTTATTTCAGCCTCAGTCAAGAACTGACGCTCACTGTATGTACGCTGGTATTTCTTGCCGATAAACGGGTCGTGGTCTATCCACTTGTGGGCGAGAGCATACTGCAACACGTTTTTTACGCAGCGGAGATAGCGCACGGCAGCGTTGTTGGCGCAGGATTTCTTCATGCGAAGGAAATGCTCGAAGTCGTCAAGCATCCCCGATGTAACCTCCTTTATCGGAATGTCGTCGGTCTTGTAGTGGAGTTTGAAGAAGTCTTCCAGATAGTCAACGCAACGAGTCCAGCGCTGATAGGTGGGCTTCACGATGTCACCACGGTCAAGTTCCTCCTTGCGTTTCTCGTTTGCCTCGCGGAACACCTCGCACATCATCTTGGGCTTCTCCATAGTTCCCATGTAATGCGTTTTAAGGACAGCCGGATTTACCAGCTTGTTCTCACGGATGAGCATGTTGTGAATTTCGCAGAAACGGGCGCGCACCATCTCAAGAAATTTGTTCAGCTCCTTGTCGCGGCGCGATGTGCCATCGCTCTGGTTGCGTTTCTGGTTCCAGTGTTTGGGGTTCACTGAACGACCGATTGTAAACTCCGTCATCTGGCCTCCGACCGAGATACGGGCATAGAGCGGATATTCGCTCTTTTCTGTCTTTGGCTTCCTTGCGTAGAAAGTCAGAGTAAAATAAGAATCTGGTGTCATTTCTCTGTGGGTTTAATGGTTATATAAATATAATCATTTTCGCCGACATCACCAAACGAGAAAGAGCTTCAAATATCGCGGATATGACTGATTGGACGGCTCACGCCTGTATTCCACCAAAACCGTGAGTCCGGCTCACGGTGCAAGATGGTGCAAATCGCAGAAATCGGCTTCAAAATGCGGTTTGAGCGGGGAATTATAGTTAAAGAATATTTCAAGAGTTAAATAGTATTTAGAAACTCTGAAAATTGCGACCCCAACCGGGTCAAAGGTTCGTTCCCATGCTCAAAACCCCACTTTGTGAGGCTTGACACCAGCTTAACTTTCGGTGTTTCAGCCGACTCACTGATGATTTCTGCCAACCGTGAGTCGAATTACTCACAAACGTGAGTACTCACTAATGACTCACTCACCACCTCTGTATTCTGCGCCATTCTGAAATTTTGGCAAAAATAAAAAGCACTGAAAATCAAGCGATTTCAGTGCTTTACGGCGTTTTGCCATTTTTGATTGTGACCCCGGTGGGGCTCGAACCCACGACCCAATGATTAAGAGTCATTTGCTCTACCAACTGAGCCACGGAGTCATGCTTGAGAAAAAGAATGCATGAGCATTGCTTCCCTTTTTGCGGTACAAAGTTACTACCTTTTTTTTTCTTATCCAAATTTTTTATCTACTTTTTATTTAAATTTAAACCGACACCCGCTAATTTTAAAAGATTATAGCACTGTTTAAACTCAGTTTTATATGAGATGAAGGCTGTTTTTCCGCTTTTTTATGCTTTCAAAACAATTTATTGTTGTAAGATTTGGCTTTTTTATCTATCTTTACACGTTGAAAAAGGATGGTGGCTTTGCCTTATGCGATATTTACATCTGAAAACAACACTCGGCACCGCACTCCGTCCCCATAACGGTTACAATTATAATATTTAAGTAAGTATTGAAAATTAGTTTATAATAAGTAAATGCTGTGCTTATTTAAATTTTGAATCTTTTGGATGCTTTCATGATTTCTCATCAGTCGCATAGCCCCCTATGCTCCTTCTTCGGAATCATGAAATCATCTCAAAATCTCCTAAAATTTAATATAAGCTAATTTCCAACACTTACTTATCACACACTTCATAAAATATCAAAAGACGTCATGAACAAAAAATTATTTTATCTGACTCTTGGTGTAGCAGTAATCGGAATGACCGGTTGCTCTAAAAAACTGGGTCAGTTTAAAAGCGATTTCTTTACTACTGTTCCCACTCCGTTAGAAACCGTGGGTGAAAATGTGCCGGGTACAATCACCGGTAAGATTCCCGCTAAATTCATGGTGAAAAACGCCAAAGTTACCGCAACCCCGGTCATTACCTGGACTGACGGTGAATCAGCCGCCCAACCTGTGATATTCCAGGGCGAGAATGTGCGTGCCAACGGACAGGTGGTGAATTACAAGGAGGGAGGATCCATCTCCATACCCTTCAATGTGGCTTATCAGGCAGCCATGGCAAAAAGTGATCTTTACCTTGATTTTGCTGTTGACCAAAACGGCAAACTGTATGCTCTTCCCCGTGTCAAGGTCGGTTATGGTGTTGTGGCAACCTCTACCCTTGCTTCTGCCAAGACTGTGACTCCGGCTCTTGCCAAAGATAATTTCCAACGTATCATCAACGAAAAATATTCTGCCGATATCCACTTCCTGATCAATCAGGCAAACATCCGCGCCAACCAGACTGACAAAGCAGATTATATAGATCTCAACAAACGTCTTCAGGAGGCAAACACTGCCGCAAACCAGGAGATTGCCGGCATTACCGTAAATTCATACGCTTCTCCCGACGGTGCGCTCAACTTCAATACGCAGCTTGCTGAGAAACGTGAGGCAAACACTACAAAATACATGGAGAACCAGCTCAAAAAAGACAAAATCACAGAATTCGGTGAGCTGACTTCTTCTTTCACTCCTGAAGATTGGGAAGGTTTCCAGAAACTTGTGGAGAAAAGCAACATCCAGGACAAGGAACTTATCCTCAGTGTCCTCAAAATGTATCCCGATCCCGAACAGCGCGAGCAGGAAATCCGCAATCTTTCTTCAGTATTCAATGAGCTTGCCGACCAGATTCTTCCACAGCTGCGTTATTCACGCGTAATGGCGTCCATCAACGTTATCGGCAAGAGCGACCAGGAACTTATCGAACTTTTCAACACAAATCCCAAAGCCCTCACAGTAGACGAAATCCTCTACATCGCCACTCTTACCGATGACAACACCAAGAAGATGGAGGTTTACAACAAGGCTGCCGAGATTTATCCTAAGGATTACCGCACTTTCAATGACCTCGGTCTCACTCAGTATGTTGCCGGCGACTATGAAGGAGCCAAATCAAACTTCGAACATGCCCGCCGCCTGAATCCCTCTGCAAAAGAGCCGGAAATGAACCTCGGTCTGATCTCCATGCTTAACCACAACTACACCAAGGCTCAGGAGCAGATAGGCGCCGCAGCCGGTGTTCCCGAAGCCGCCGATGCTCTCGGTGTGTACTACCTCACACAGGGTGACCTTGCAAAGGCTGTGCGCACATTCGGTGATTCCAAGACCAACAACGCCGCATTGGCTCAGATTCTTTCTCAGGATTACTCAGCTGCGAAGTCCACTCTTGCCTCTATCAAGAATCCGGATGCAACCACTTATTATCTGACTGCAATCCTCGGCGCGCGCACAAACAACGAAAATATGGTGATGAGCAATCTGCGTCAGGCAGTGAAACTCGACAAATCGCTTCTCAGCCGCGCCAAGAACGATCTTGAGTTCGCAAAATACAACCTTTCTTACCTCTAATTAAATACACCCCTCAGACTATTTAAGTCTGACTTACGGGCAGACGTTGTCACTGAAAATGAACAACGTCTGCTCTTTTTTTATTATCTTTGTGGAGACAATGATTAGTTGATCAATTAATAGTGTGTTTAAAATATGAAACGCCTTTTCCTTCTCGATGCATATGCGCTTATTTTTCGTGCATATTATGCTCTTATAAAAATGCCACGGATCACTCAGTCCGGTTTCAACACATCTGCTATTTTCGGATTTGTGAATACTCTTGAGGAGGTGCTCCGAAAGGAGAAACCTTCGCATATCGCGGTATGCTTCGACCCAGCCGGTCCCACATTCCGTAACGAGGCGTTCAAACAATACAAGGGTGAAAGAGCTTCAACACCGGAAGACATCAAGCTTTCTGTGCCTATTATCAAAGAGATAGTAAAAGCATACAACATTCCGGTGGTGGAAGTGGAAGGGTATGAGGCAGACGATGTGATCGGCACTCTGGCTAAAAAAGCGGAAAAAGAGGGATACACCACATATATGATGACTCCCGACAAGGATTTCGGTCAGCTTGTATCTCCTGCCGTACTTCAATACAAACCAGCCTACAGAGGTCAGGATTTTGAAATCCGTGGCGAGAAAGAGGTATGTGAACGTTACGGAATAAAACGCACATCACAGGTAATCGACCTGCTTGCTCTGATGGGTGACAAAATCGACAATATCCCCGGATGCCCCGGTGTAGGAGAAAAGACAGCCATTAAACTTATCGAGGAATTCGACAGTGTCGACAATCTCGTTCTTCACACCGAACAATTAAAGGGAGCCTTGAAGAAGAAAGTGGAAGAAAACAAAGAACAGATACTTTTTTCTAAATATCTCGCAACAATCTGCACCGATGTCCCCGTAGAGGAATCAATAGAAGACCTTAGACTCCGTCCTGCCGACAGAGACAAACTTTTTGCCATATTCAAGGAACTGGAATTCAAGACTCTCATAGACCGCGTGGGAAGAAGAATGAATGCGGATGAAAAGCCATTTGTCAATTCGCAGTCAGTGAAAAAAAATGAAGGAAGATTGTCACTTTTCGATGAAGATGAACTTGACACCCTGTCATCGCCCGCTCCGGAACCCGTTAACCTGAAGACTCTCGATCATTCTCCGCATTACATTTACATAGACACTGTCGAGAAACTCAGGGAATTTGAACAAAAAGGCTCTGATGCCGAAATTTGCGGCATTTTCATTATTGCCGACGGGGAAAATGAGGTTTCCGCAGAATGGATAGGCACATCTGTCGCATTCCAAAATGGCACAGCAGCCTATATGCCCGCCTCATTCACTGAGGGACGCATGTGGATTCTTGACCTCATGGCACGTCCTGACATAACAAAAGTCAGCTGTAATTCAAAAAGAGACTATGTGGTTGCCGCACGTTCACGAAAAGATGGTGAAAATCCCTTGACCAACTATTTCGATGTGTCGCTGGCGCATTATCTGTTGCAGCCAGAAATGCGCCATAATCCGGAAAACCTGTCTGTCACATATCTAAACTACGAGATGCTTCCCAATCCGGGTGCCTCCTCTTCACGCCGAGGAACAAAGATATGGAACTCCCGTGATGTGGAAAACGACCTGATCACCCCCTGGGCATGTGAAAACGCCGACATTGCATTACGTCTGTATCACCCTCTGCTTGATGAAGTAAGAAAAGAAGATATGGAATCCCTGCTTTGCGACATTGAACTTCCTTTGGTCAGGGTTCTGGCAGACATGGAACTTACCGGCGTGAGAATAGACGTAGACGCCCTGAACGAGGCGGCACGCAATATGGAAATCCGTATAAACACTCTTGAGGGTGAAATCTGCGATATAGCGGGTGAAAAATTCAATGTAGGCTCACCTTCCAAGGTTGGAGAGATTCTTTTCGACAAGCTCTCACTCGATTCAAAGGCGAAAAAAACCAAGACAGGACAATATTCCACAAGCGAGGATGTATTGGAAAAACTGGTTACCAAACACCCTATTGTAAGCAAAATCATGGAATTCAGAGCACTGAAAAAACTCTACACTACCTACCTGACCGCACTGCCAGCCGCCATAAACCCCGTGACAGGAAAGATACACACCAACTACAACCAGACTGTCACCGCTACAGGCAGAATATCCTCTACTGCTCCCAATCTGCAGAATATTCCTGTGCGCGATGACGAAGGGAGGGAAATACGCAGGGCTTTCATAGCCGATCCGGGACATTTGTTCCTTTCCGCCGACTATTCGCAGATAGAACTGCGCCTTGTCGCCGATTTCGCCAATGACAACACCATGCTTCAGGCATTCCGCGACGGTGATGACATACACGCCATCACGGCAGCCAGGATATACCACAAGACACCGCAGGAAGTAACCGACAATGAACGCCGCAAGGCAAAGACGGCAAATTTCGGCATTATATATGGCATATCCGCTTTCGGTCTTTCATCACGTCTCAACATTCCGCGTGGCGAGGCTAAGGAAATCATAGATTCCTATTTCGCCACATTCCCTACAATACACAAATATATGTCGGATTCTGTCGAGCATGCACGTGAAAAAGGATACGTAACAACCCGTATGGGTCGCAAACGTTATCTGCCGGATATCAATTCCAAGAATCCCGTTGTCAGGGGATATGCGGAAAGAAACGCAATCAACGCCCCTATTCAGGGATCGGCAGCCGACATCATAAAACGCGCCATGGTGGACATAGCGCGTGAGATGCGTGAGAAACAGATGAAATCACGCATGATAATGCAAGTTCACGACGAGTTGAACTTCGATGTGGTTCCCGAAGAACTCCCGGCAATGCAGGAAATGGTATCCAGGCTCATGGAAAACGCCTATAAGGGACGCGTAACCCTTACCGCCTCCTGCGGTGTAGCCGACAACTGGCTCGATGCCCACTGACAGAACAAAAGAGGAAGTGTGAATACGTATTCACACTTCCTCTTTTGTCAAGTAAGCAGTATGGGCTAATCTCAACGATCGGCCCATACTAAAAATTAAAATTAGGTTGAATCAAATCATCTTATTCATATAGTAATATTGCGAATCTTTATAATATCGCTTTTATAAGATGAAGCAACCGGATTTATGATTATCACCTGTAAATCTAATTTCCATAAATTTTTATTTTTCGATTGCAAATGTATATAAAATTTTGAATTTTACAAAACAAAAGATAAAAATATTTTCATAAAATTTAAAATTTCCTGTTTTTATATAAAAAAAACTTGTTTTTACTTCATTTTCAGACAGCCGTCAGGAGCTGTATCCGTTACAATCACAGGTTTTCGATAGATATTTTGCGCGAGTTCTTCAAGATTCCGCTTTCCTTCGGCACGTGCACGTCTCACCACACCCGTGCGATAAAGTCTTTTGATGGAATTCTTTTTTATTTCCGCCTTTACAATATTTTCTTCCCTGTCCGTGAGTTTATCGCTGCGCAACACGCCAAGCAACCCGATGTTTTTAGTATCTATGACCTCCCATGAATTATCTTCTGTCGATTCATATAATTCCACAATTTCAGGAGGCAGAATAATTCTGACCGTATCACCCAAGGTATCTGCATTTAGTTTCTCAAGATCAAAAGATATGCTTCCAGACTGTTTCTGGATTCCGAAAATCACCTTGTCATTAATAGTGTCGAGCACCGGTATCTCGCTGTAAATATCCACCGCGCAAAGACGCACCATGCTCTCTATTTCATTTATACGTGCCTTCCCTGTCTCCACATCTGCCTTCGCAGGAGATTTAAAATAGAAATATATGAATCCTGCTGCAACTGCCAAAACAACACAGTATATGAGAAATTTTATAATCCTTAACATATGCTTAACCAAGTATTGAAAATTAATTTATAATAAGTGTAAATGCTGTGCTTATTTAAATCATGAAAGCATACAAAAGATTCAAAATTTAAATAAGCTAATTTCCAACACTTACTTATAGATTTATATTACTTACCGAATACCACTTCGGCATGATAACCGCGAGAAGCGAAAAGATTTTCAAAATAAGCACGAGCCTTGCGCTCTGCAGTGTCCGTAAGTCTCTTCTTGAAAACAGGATTATTCTCCACCTCTTTTTTAAAAGAGGCATTCGCCTTCTCCTTTATTTCCGCCCTTTCTTTGGAATCAAGTTCACTGCGCAGCAGACCAATGTTTTCATACTCTTTCCGCATACCCATGTCACGTCCCGTTATTTCCGTCCTCACAGGAGGCAATATGACTCTCACTTTCATATTGTCATCGTCAAATATGAAATCATCCGGCTGCAATTCCGAAAGATCTATATAAGCCCGCATATATGAATCATAAGAGTATACGGCTATACGTTTTCCTATGGTATACCAGTCGGAAGATTCCAGCTTTGCCGTTTTAGTTATCGACATGGATGCCAGTGCCATTTTATTTACCGAACGTATTTCCTGATAGATTTCAGTCTTGAAACTGTCATCTTTCCTGTCGCAGGAAACATATGTGATTCCTGTCATCAACAAAACCGTAAGCAGATATTTTTTCATTCTTTATTACTGATGCGTTTCATCAGTAATAACGCCGATTTACCCCGATGGTTGTAAATTATGACATGTAAAAAGGCTGTAGATAACCTGTAGATAAGCGTCATAAATCTGTTGATAAGTATGTAGAAAACTCTATGATAACTTTGTTTACAGGAATTTTAGCTTTTAAATGAATTTCTTATACAAAAACAGATTTGAAACATGCAATATCTGCACCAATTTAGTTTTTGCATACTTTTCATCATGGTTATCTACTGTTTCAAGTATGGTTTTCTACAGTTTTCAACCTCGTTTACTGAAGAATTTATTAACTTTGCAATTATCTACAGGATGTTGATAACATCCGCATGCGATTGAGAATCAATCCTACCCCCTGTAGATAACATGATAATAAAGTATGCATAAAGTTCAATAACTCATATTTCCAAATTTTAAGGTAAAAAGTTATTGTCACTTATCTACACCATTTATTATTATTGTTTGTTTTTTTATTAAATTTTTAATTTAAACTTAAACCTAAATAATAAAAAAGCCATGACACATCAAGAGCTTCGCGAAGAGATACTCCGGCTTAAGAAAGAGAAAAACGCATTGATAATGGCACATTATTATCAGCGCGATGAAATACAGGAGATAGCAGACTTCATAGGCGATTCACTCGCCCTTGCCCGTCAGGCGGCAAAGACAGATGCCGACATAATAGTGATGTGTGGAGTGCATTTCATGGGTGAGACGGCAAAGATACTTTGTCCCGGCAAAAAAGTGCTGGTTCCGGATATGGCTGCGGGATGTTCTCTTGCCGACAGTTGCGATGCTGACGATTTCCGCAGATTTGTAGAAGCTCATCCCGGATATACGGTGATAAGTTATGTAAACACTTCGGCAGCCGTCAAGGCACTTACCGATATAGTGGTGACATCGGGCAACGCCCGCAAGATAGTTGAGTCGCTTCCTGCCGATGAAAAAATAATCTTCGGACCGGATAAGAATCTGGGGGGATATATAAATTCTGTTGCAAGCCGCGACATGCTTCTATGGCAAGGTGCATGTCATGTCCACGACCGTTTTTCCATAGATAAAATAATGGATCTTAAAAAGGAGCATCCTGAGGCAAAAATTCTCGTTCATCCTGAATGTCGCCGTCCGTTGCAGCTCATAGCCGACAAAGTGGGTTCTACAGCCGCGCTGCTTGAGTTTGCGGAGAAAGACGAGGCTCCGGAATATATAGTGGTCACGGAAAGCGGTATCCTTTTCGAGATGCGCCGCAAATGCAGCTCCAAGCGTTTTATCCCGGCGCCTGCCGAGGATTCGGAATGCCAGTGTAACGAATGCGATTACATGAAGCTGAATACTCTGGAAAAAGTCTATGCAGCCTTGCGCGATGAAGCTCCGGAGATACACGTTGATCCCGTGGTAGCGGCTAAGGCGATACGCCCCATAGAAAGAATGCTTGAGCTCAGCGTGTGAAATAAGGTAATATGCACGGCGATCTTAAAAAGAATCAAGTTGGAACGCAAGAAAAAAAACATAATAGAGCTGTCAAACTGTTCTGAGGAAGAATATAAAGGTATAAGTAAAATACCGGTAAAAGTCCTTGCGGACAATGTCCGCTCAATGTATAACATAGGCGCGGTGTTCCGCACATCCGATGCCTTTCTTATAGATGAGATTGTGCTTGGAGGAATCTCCGGTTGTCCTCCTCATCCTGAAATATCAAAGACAGCTCTTGGAGCTGAATGCACTGTATCCTGGCGACATGTAGACGATGCTGTGGCAGAAGCTATGAGACTCAAAGATGAGGGATGGAAAATATGCACGCTTGAGCAGACCCACAACAGCACTTGTCTTGGAGATTTCCTGCCTTTGCCCGATGAGCGTTATGTGCTTGTGGTGGGTAATGAAGTGGAGGGAGTTGACCAGCGCATTGTAGATATAAGCGATGTGGTGCTGGAGATTCCACAGTACGGAGTGAAACACTCTCTCAACGTATCT
>Ga0137302_10067_pt1 | contig 93659 bp, 94 predicted proteins | sample Ramsor2O_GlcNAcB_FD_97184 | JGI IMG/M metagenome (GOLD analysis project Ga0137302, IMG submission 97184) | Mouse cecal microbial communities from Vienna, Austria - N-Acetylglucosamine amended with D2O_GlcNAcB | ecosystem: Host-associated > Mammals > Digestive system > Large intestine > Cecum... | reverse complement strand
ACTTTACAACTTTCAGCCAGTTTCCGGGAAGAACGGATTCCTTTACGGTTACCATATATATACAGCTTATACATTCCTCTTGGATCATAGCACGGCCGGCCTTCCTTGGCCGCTTCTTTTACTCCATATTTTTTAAGATCCAGACTATCAATAAAAGTATCAATCAGTCTCGCTATACTTTCCGGTTCCACAAAGGCGTCCCAAGAGCACATCATCATTTGTGTACGGTCAAACGTAGGAATATATGGCATAAGCTGTCACCTCGAATACTGTATTTACTGCTTTCTATTATACTATGTCCTGGACGGGATGTCTTGTTTTCTGCGTGATTTATTCAGTTTTCAATGTTCAAATGGTTTTATACTGAACTTCATCCCTTGAGGAGAAGGCAACCCTTTAGCTACGAAGGGATTCGACAGCCTCAGTTTTCGGACAGTCTCCCCGCCCCTTGATAAAGAGCCAGCTTTTTGTAATAGTCCATTTGCCGGCTGGAAGAGGAAACAATCTCAATCGTCCAATCCGGTGCACCGTGGCAGCCTTTATTATCCAATTTGTCTTTGCCGCAAATTACGGATATATCCGGCTCCAGGTAGTTTGCGTTATTCTTTTCATCCTCTGCCTGAAGGAACACGGCAAATGGTGCATGGAATACTTCACAGGGGCCGTTTTTACTGTTGATATAATTGAAAATGGTTCCGTGTAGAAAGGCAGATATTCTTTGGTGGGTAGTGTTCGGTGGTGCCATGTAATAAATCTGACCGTCAATCAGTTCTGCCCGTTCTCCATTCGGCAAGTTGTAAATATCGTCAATGGTATAGACTCTTTCTTTTGGTAATGGCATAGGGTTACGCTCCTTCCTGTGAGGTATTGTCAGATTCGATAGTTTGTGTAATGGCTCTATTAATAAAACCATTTAAGCTTTCACCATGTATTTCAGCGTGTTTTGATATGTCAGTTTTTTTCCCTTTTGGTACAGTGAGGTTAATTCTATCATAATTGTTACTTATATATTTATTTACTGCTTTTTGTTGGGCTTTGCTTATTTTGCTTTCCTCTGCCATGTGTTTATATTCCTCCTTCCAGTGGGCGACAAAAGACAAAGACACTTATTTCATTATATCCATATTGTATCATTGTTATCTACTTGCGTAAATATATAAATATCACAAATATATTTGCGCAAATATATAAAACATGCCAATAAGCTATTTGTGCTAATAGATATATACTATATACATAGCAAGGAACAGAAAATAAAAGCAGCCGGGGCAGACAATCCCCCACAAACTTACCAGTCGTACCTGTGAGCCACAAGCAATAGACACGCAAGACTGGCAGGGGCTGTAAAGAAAGGAGAGCACACTATGTCAGAGAGAACATTACTTAAGAAGGTCAATGACCTTAAGGTCCTGGAGGCCCAAAAGAAAGCCATTGAAAAGCAGATGGAACTCCTGCAGGAGGACATCAAGAAGGAGTTGCAGGCCAGGGGACAGGAGGAAACAGAGGTGGGTGACTGGATGGTTAGATTCAAGGCTGTTATCAGCAATAAGTTTAATGCAAGGGCATTTGCCGCCGACCATCCGAAACTCTACCAGAAATACATGGGCCAGTCCCAGACCATGAGATTCACAGTGAAGTAAGCGTATAGGGCTGAGAAAACAAAGTATCCGGCAGAGGGGAGTAACGGCAATTACATAGAGCCTCTGCCGGGGCCACATACCAGGAAAGGAGATTATGATTAAATGGAGCCGATAGCAAAAGCGTTTTAAGGGCCGGGGAACTGGCCTTTTTTTGATGCGGATATTTGATTGTGGGTAAATTGTGGGTACGGCTTGCATTCCCGCCCAAAATATGCTACACTATCCCCTGCAATAAGGCCGCAGATTCCCTGTCATTATCAGCATTTCCGGGACAATCTGCAACAAACGACTGGTGTGTTCGAGACCTTCCACACCTAAAACAAAACTAAAGGAGACAACAGAATATGAGACAAAACAACAGGAAACTGTACGGACTGGCCCAGGGGGCCATGATTGCAGCCATCTATGTGGCGCTTACCATGGTATTCGCGCCCATCAGCTTCGGCCCGGTCCAGTTCAGAATCGCGGAGGCGCTTTGCATACTGCCGTTCTTTACGCCGGCAGCCGTGCCCGGACTATTTGTGGGCTGCCTGCTTTCCAACCTGCTCTGCGGGGCCATGCCCCTGGACGTGGTATTCGGAAGCCTGGCCACGCTTATTGGCGCAGCCGGTTCATGGTATCTGAGAAAGCACAAGTGGTGCGTGTGCATTCCTCCAATTATGGCCAACACCATTATCATTCCATGGGTGTTACGATATGCCTATGGTTCTGAGGATATGATTCTTATGGCCATGGTGACAGTTGGAATCGGAGAGATTCTCGCAATCGGCGTGCTGGGCAATACGCTGCTGATTACACTTGAGCGGTATAAAAACCTGGTTTTCAGGCAGCAGGCGGCATAGTCGCTGTCAGGAGACAAGAAATATGAAACAATTGGGAGAGGACCGGGATTCGGCGCCTCTCCTTAATTTAATACGCAAAAACGTTTTGGAAAGCGGGTGAGCAGGCTCAAGCCGCGGCCAAAGCACATATCCTATATCAGGTCTGTTAAGGAGGAATGCCGGGGAGCCGGTATTTCTCCATTTTTTATATAGCTTTTTAATTTTTTTTTGATATAATAAGGAAGAGATATTTTTGTGCAGGAAAATGTATGACAGGCACAGGGAAGGATTATTGATTATGTATCAGATAGATTTTAATAAACCAGAACATGTACACTTTATCGGAATCGGAGGCATCAGCATGAGCGGCCTGGCAGAAATCCTTTTGGATGAGGGATTTTTCATATCCGGCTCCGATTCCCATGAGACGGCCCTGACGGAGCATCTTGAGAAGAAGGGAGCACGGGTATATTACGGGCAGAGGGCGGCCAATATTGAGAGGGAGCCGGGAATCAGCGTGGTGGTGTATACGGCAGCTATCCATGAAGATAATCCGGAGTTCAGGGCAGCCAGGGATCAGGGGCTGCCCATGCTTTCCAGGGCAGAGCTTTTGGGGGAGCTGATGTGCAATTACAAAGAGGCCATAGCCATTTCAGGAACCCATGGTAAGACTACCACCACATCCATGCTCACGGATATCCTCCTGGCAGGGGACTTGGATCCCACTATCTCTGTGGGAGGTATTCTAAAGGACATAGGAGGCAACATCCGTGTGGGCGGTCCTGATTTGTTTGTGACAGAGGCATGTGAATATACCAACAGTTTCCTGTCCTTTTATCCCACCATGGAGGTTATACTGAATGTTGAGGAGGACCATCTGGACTTCTTTAAGGATATTGAGGACATACGCCATTCCTTCCGTCTGTTTGCCGACAAGCTTCCCGCCAAAGGACTTCTGGTGGTAAACAGCGGAATTGAGAAGGTGGAGGAAATCACCAAGGGCCTCAATTGCAGAGTGGTTACCTTCGGAAAGGACCTTTCCAGCACCTACACGGCCCGGAACATAACATATGACGGGTTTGCCAGGCCCTCCTATGACCTGGTAATCCAGGGAGAGGCAGTGAGCCGCATCACTCTGGGCGTCACAGGAGAGCACAATGTATATAATTCTCTGGCAGCCATTGCCATCGCACTGGAGCTGGGAGTGGGATTTGACGCCATTATGTCGGGGCTGGGAAAATTCACTGGCACGGACAGACGGTTTGAGAAAAAGGGAGAGGTGGCAGGTGTTACGGTTATTGACGACTATGCCCATCACCCACAGGAGATAAAGGCAACCCTGGCGGCGGCCCGGAATTATCCTCACAGGAAGCTGTGGTGCGTGTTCCAGCCCCATACTTATACCAGGACCAGGGCATTCCTGGCCCAGTTTGCGGAGGCTCTGTCCGCCGCGGATGAAGTGATTCTGGCTGATATCTATGCAGCCCGGGAGACAGATACCCTGGGGGTCAGTTCCCGGGACGTGGCGGACCGGATTGAGAAGCTGGGCACGAAGGCCCACTATATTCCGTCCTTTGATGAGATTGAGACATTTATTTTGGAAAATTGTATGAACGGCGATTTGTTGATAACTATGGGGGCCGGAGACATTGTAAAAGTAGGGGAAAAGCTGTTAGGACAATAGTTATCCACATTATCCACATAGTTTTCAACATTTTATGTAAAGAAACTATGTGGATTTTTTGATTAACATAAAAAAATGTCGCACGATTTAAAAAATCTTGGATTTATACGGTAAAAATGGAGTTTTATGAAGAACAGGGACAGTTATGTCCACCATTTTTCCACATTATCCACATTATCCACATTATCCACAACAAAGAGTGTGCAAAACCGCGCCTATTTTCTTTTGGTAGTGGATATGTTATGATAGAATGAAGCAAGGAGTGGTGTAGGGATGAGTGGAAATATGAAGGATAGATGGAGTGTTCCGGTCACGGCTGTGGCCAATGAATTCATTGATACATATATGGCTGCTGCCAACGGTGAATATGTGAAGGTGTACCTCTATGTGCTCCGCCATCAGGGGGAGGATATCACCATAGAGTTGATTGCGGATGCCCTAAACCATACGGAATCAGATGTGCGCAGAGCCCTCTCCTATTGGAAGAAGGCGGGTGTGCTGGCTGACTCTGAACAGGAACAGCGGGTTCAGGGTGAACCGGTCCTTCCGGAGTCCGGGGGCCGTACCTTTATGCGTGAGCAGGACAGGGAACAGGCAGCGGTCCCAGATTTGGAGGTTGATGCATTTCAGAGGAAAAACGGGACAGCCGGGCGGGCAGATGTCCGCGGGCTGACAGGCATCCGGGAGCAGGCAGGAGTCCGGGAGCGCACGGAAACCGCGGGTCAGGAGGACGGCTGTATTCCGGTGTATTCCACGGAGCAGGTAAACCGTCTGGCTCAGGACGAGGAGTTTTCCCAGCTTCTCTATATTGCCCAGAAGTACATGAACAAGGTATTTACCCCCAGGGACTGCCAGGTATTTGCCTATCTGTATGAGGGATTATCCATGAGCAGTGAGCTTTTAGAGTATCTGGTGGAATACTGCGTGCAGAACGGCCACATATCGGTGCGTTACATGGAGACCGTGGCCATGAGCTGGCATGAGAAGGGAATCAGGACAGCGCTGGAGGCCAAGGATTACAGCGCTTCCTACAGCCGTGATTCCTTTGCGGTTATGAAGGCATTTGGCATCAACAGCAGGAAACCGGCCGCACCGGAGCAGAAGCTGATGGACAAGTGGTTCAGGGACTATGGATTTTCCAGGGAAGTGGTATTGGAAGCGTGTAACAGGACCATTACGGCCATCCATAACCCCAGCTTCCAGTATGCGGACAAGATTTTGTCAGACTGGCAGAAAGCCGGCATCCGGGGCCTGACTGATATAAAGGACCTGGACGCAAAGCGCACGGCTGCCAGGGAGGAGAGCGGTGAAGCCAGGGAGAAGAGGCTGCAGAAGTATGACTCCGGCGTCTCATCCGCCAGGCAGGGATCGGGGACCAGAAAGAATTCATCCAATCAGTTCCATAATTTTAAACAGAGGGATACGGATTATGATGCACTGGTTTTAAAGCAGGTAAAGGAGTGGGTGGGGCAGCAGCCCTAATACACATAAGGAGAGTGAACCATGGCACTGAGCAATTCCCAGTACGACGCAATCATGAGGGAGTATGGAAGGCAGCAGATCGAGAACCACCACAAACTGGAGGAAAGGCGTAAAGAGATTTATGCCAGGCTGCCGGTGGTAAAACAGTTGGAAGCGGAAATCGCAGAGCGTTCCGTGGCGTGCGCCAAAAAGCTGCTGGAAGGGGATAAAGGTGTCCTGGACAGGCTGAAGGAGGACCTCAGGGATCTGCGGGAGCAGAAGGCCCTTATCATCAGGGCGGCAGGCTATCCTGACGATTACCTGGAGCTACATTACCGCTGTCCGGACTGCAGGGATACGGGGCTTGTAGACGGCCGTAAGTGCCATTGTTTTCTTCAGGCCCAGATGAAGCTGCTTCATGCCCAGTCCAATCTGGAGGATGTGCTGGAACGGGAGAATTTTAAGGCTCTGAGTTATGAGTACTACGATGATACGGAGATACTTCCCCAACTGGGTATTACCAATGCGGCCTACATGCGCCGGGTAGTGGCGGGGTGTAAGGAGTTTGTCCGGGTTTTTGATAAGAGACACGATAACCTCCTGTTTACAGGAAGCACGGGCGTTGGAAAGACGTTCCTCACCAACTGTATTGCCAGGGAACTGATGGATGATTTCCATTCAGTCATTTATCTGACAGCCAGCGATCTCTTTGATGTATTTTCCATGAATAAGTTTGATTATGATAATGCGGAGGACATGAAGGACATGTACCGGTTCATTCTGGACTGTGACCTTCTCATCATTGATGACCTGGGAACGGAGTTAAACAACAGCTTTACTTCCTCCCGGCTGTTCTACTGTATCAATGAGCGGATGAACATGAGCCGTTCCACCATCATATCCACGAACCTGACTCTGGCCCGTCTCAGGGATTCCTATACGGACCGTGTTACCTCCAGGATCATGAGCGGATACAGGATTATCCCATTATATGGAGGAGATATCAGACTGTTAAAAAAGTAACGTATAATTAAGGCATTTCCGGGGCACAAGGGCCTTGACGAATCATGGAGAATGATGGTATAAAAGTATATGCCGGTCCGGGCAGAGAGGCCTCCGGCAAAAAACAGGAGGATGTTAACCATGTTATATGAGGAGAAAATCATTGAAACCATTCCCGTGGGTCCGTTGGGACTGATTCCGTTAAAGAGCTGTACGGAACTGGGCAATAAGGTGGATGCCTATCTGGTGGACTGGAGACGGGAGAGGGAAAGTGAACACAAGTCTACCATAGCATTTTCCGGATATCAGAGGGATTCCTATATCATCAATGCCGTAACACCCAGGTTTGGCACGGGAGAGGGCAAGGGACTTGTGACAGAGTCCATAAGGGGCGACGACTTGTATATCATGGTAGATGTATGCAATTACAGCCTGACCTATTCCCTGTTCGGTATGACTAATCATATGTCACCGGACGACCATTTCCAGGATTTGAAGCGTGTGATTGCGGCAGCGGCAGGCAAGGCCCACAGGATTAATGTAATCATGCCTTTCTTATATGAAAGCCGCCAGCACAGGCGTTCCGGGAGAGAATCCCTGGACTGCGCCCTGGCGCTCAAGGAACTGGTGAACATGGGAGTGGAGAATATCATTACCTTTGATGCCCACGATCCCAGGGTTCAGAATGCCATTCCCTTACGGGGATTTGAGACAGTTCAGCCCATCTACCAGTTCTTAAAATATCTTTTAAAGAATGAGACAGACCTGCAGATTGACAGCAGCCATATGATGGTCATCAGCCCGGATGAGGGCGGCACGGGAAGAGCCGTGTATTTTGCCAATATGCTGGGGCTGGACATGGGTATGTTCTATAAACGCCGCGATTACACGAAAATCGTGGGCGGCCGCAATCCCATCGTGGCCCATGAGTTCCTGGGAGCCAGCGTGGAGGGTAAGGACGTGCTCATCATCGACGACATGATTTCCTCTGGTGAGAGTGTCATGGATGTGGCCAAGGAGCTGAAGCGCAGGAAGGCCAGGAAGGTTTTTGTGTGCGCTACCTTTGGTCTGTTTACAGGGGGACTTACAAAGTTTGACGAGTATTATGATAAGGGAATCATTGACCGGATACTGACCACGAACCTGGTATATCAGACTCCGGATCTTCTTGAGAGACCCTACTACATTAATGTGGATATGAGCAAGTATATCGCCCTCATTATCGACAACCTTAATCATGACGCATCCCTGAGCGATTTGCTGACGCCTACTAAGCGGATCAACCGGCTGCTGGCTCAGTACCGCAGTTAACAGGAACGCAATGTAAAGGACAGAAGGCCGTTTTCCTATATCTGCCTGCCGGGGTATGCTGCGGCGCTTGAGGCAGGTCATGGAGGCGGCCTTTTTGGATATCTGGCATTTGTTATGGGACAGGGGGGAATATTATATGGAAGAAAAGCAGTTCCGCGACAAGGTTTATTGGCTTACATTCCTGTTCAGCCTGCTGGTGGTGTGGGTGCACTCCTTTAATGGGGAACTGTTTATGGGGACCCCGGAGGCAGCCTTTAAGGTGGCAGGGATAGAGCGTATACTGGGGGACAGACTGGGGCAGATAGCGGTGCCGGGATTTTTCATGGTGTCCTCCTATCTGTTTTTTCGCGGTTTTTGCTGGGAGAAGCTTTTTCCAAAGTGGCGTTCCAGGTTAAGAAGCCTGGTTCTTCCCTATCTTTTGTGGAATTTCCTTTACTATATGGGGTATGTGGCGGCCACACGCCTGCCCGGCCTGTCCGGTGTGGTGGGAAAGACGCCCATACCCTTTAACGGGCCCCGGCTCTTTGACGCACTTGTGTTCTATTCCTATAATCCGGTGTTCTGGTATCTGTTCCAGCTGATTATACTGGTGGCCCTGGCGCCCCTGGTTTACACGGTGATGCGGGGAAATGTCACAGGCGCCGCTGCCCTGGGAATCATGGCTTTTGGTCTTTGGAAGAACTGGGCCATGCCTTTTCTTAATCTGGACGCTCTGTTTTATTTCTGTGCCGCTGCCTGGGTGGGCCTTCACAGGGATACCTGGGGAAGGGGAATAGAGGAAAGCTCCGGTGCCGGGAAGAATATGGCGGCAGGCGCCATTCTTTTGCTGGCCATGGGCCTTCTTTTGTACCTGGGCCGCATCGGAGGCCTGCTGTGGGAGCGCCCGCTTTGCATCGTCTGCTGGAGGCTGTGGGGAGTCTGCGGTGCTGTCCTGGCTGTGAAGGCAGCGGACCTTCCGGCTGCCAGGGAGTGGATGAAGCATAACTTTTTCCTGTATGCCATTCATTTTGCCTGGGTAAGGCTTATCAACAAGGCAGCCGCGGCTGCCTTCCAAGGGCGCGCGGTCATTGCCCTGGCTGTATTCATCCTGATGCCCGTCCTCATGACGGCTGTCAGCGCCATCATTGGCGGAATCATGAGACGGTTCGTACCCAATGTTTATTATATGCTGTCAGGAGGGCGGTAAGCCGGCGTCCGGCAGGCACTTCGCGCCCGGGAAGTCCCGGCGGAAATACTTGCAATCAGCGTAATTCTATGATATTCTGATACTACTTCCACGGCATTTCTTGCCGTGATGGCTTTGGCACTGCGTTTTGTGCGCAGGCGTTAGGGGTGCGTGCACAGGCACCTGTAAGGGGGCGGTTCGCCCGGAATCCACATTGTATGACAGACGGGAAAACGTTTTGGGTGTAATATGGCAGCGGTATGAAAGCAGTATGGAAGTACTATGGAGCCATCCGTCCGTGGCATAAGAGAGTACCATGGCGGTCATATGAAAACGGCGTGAAAAAGGGGCGTGGCGGGAAAATAGAGGTTGACATTTTTGGGGAACTATACTATTATTGTAACTATTAGTGAACATTTGTTCGCATGGAAGTCATTGGAGGATACTATGGCCAGAGAAGAGAAGAGTAATGTAATTAACCGCGATATGAATAAAGACGAGAAGTTAAAGGCGTTAGCCGCTGCCCTGACCCAGATTGAGAAGGCATACGGAAAAGGATCCGTCATGAAGCTGGGGGATTCCAGGGCCAACATGAATATTGAGACAGTCCCCACCGGTTCCATCAGCCTGGACATTGCACTGGGATTGGGCGGAGTTCCCAAGGGCAGGATCGTAGAGGTATATGGACCCGAGTCTTCCGGCAAGACCACGGTCGCCCTGCACATGGTAGCAGAGGTACAGAAGCGTGGCGGCATTGCAGGCTTTATTGATGCGGAGCATGCCCTGGATCCTGTATATGCCAGGAACATAGGAGTGGATATAGATAATCTGTACATCTCCCAGCCGGATAACGGCGAGCAGGCCCTGGAGATTACCGAGACCATGGTGCGATCCGGCGCTGTGGATATCGTGATTGTGGACTCCGTGGCAGCCCTGGTTCCCAAGGCTGAGATTGACGGCGAGATGGGAGATTCCCATGTGGGCCTTCAGGCCAGGCTTATGTCACAAGCTCTGAGAAAGCTGACCGCTGTCATCAGCAAGTCCAACTGTATTGTCATCTTCATCAACCAGTTGCGTGAGAAGGTTGGTGTCATGTTTGGCAACCCGGAGACCACCACCGGCGGACGTGCTCTGAAGTTCTACGCATCCGTGCGGCTTGATGTCCGCAGGATAGAGACCTTAAAGCAGGGCGGAGAGGTCACGGGAAACCGTGTCAGGGTAAAGGTGGTGAAGAACAAGATTGCGCCTCCTTTTAAGGAAGCTGAGTTTGATATCAAGTTTGGCAAGGGCATTTCCAAGGAAGGCGATATCCTGGACCTGGCTGTTAAGGAGAACATCATTGAGAAGAGCGGCGCATGGTTCGCTTATAACGGCGCCAAGATTGGCCAGGGACGTGAGAATTCCAAGCAGTACCTGTCTGATAACCCGGCCATCTGCGCCGAGGTGGAGGCCAAGGTAAGGGCAAAGTATGAACTGCCCGGGGCAGAGGAAGCCATGGAGGCAGCCGAAGCCTTCAAGACAGCAGCCGAACAGGCGGAAACTGAAACAGGGGAACCTGCTGCGGATGCCCCTGAACTGGTATGATGGTCACAGCCGTCATCCCTGTAGATAAGAGAAAGAGCAAAGTCTTCCTGGAGGAAGGCTTTGCCTTTGTTTTATACAGAGGTGAGGTGGAACGGTACAGGATAGAGGACGGCAGGGAGCTGGAAGAAGGGGTATATGAGGAAATCCTCAGAGATATACTGTGGCCAAGGTCTAAGGAGTATGCCCTTCATTTATTAAAGGACTCAGGAAAAACAGAGAAGTGGATGAAGGAAAAACTTGGGAAGGCAGGATACCCCAAAGAGGCAGTGGAATATGCTGTAAATTTTCTGAAGGAATACCATTTCCTGGACGACAATGCCTATGCCCAGAGTTATGTGCGCTCCTATGCAGGGAAAAAAAGCCGCCGCCAGATGGGATATGAGATGCAGCAAAAGGGCGTGGATTCGTCTTTCATAGAGGAGGCGCTGGACCAGTCGCCTGTGGACGAGGAGGAATCGGCCAGGCAGGCTCTGGCCAGGCGGCTCAGGGGAAAAAAGGAGGCATCCTACCAGGAAAAAGGCCGTCTGGCGGCCTTTTTAGGGAGGAAGGGATACTCCTTTGAAGTGATAAACAGGGTATTGAGAGAAATTAAAACCGCTGAAAACCTGGATTAGGCCCTGTTGTAATTTGTCTATATTGTCTGTCTCTGCGGGAAAATAAGGGGAAGATACTTGACATAATTCTGAAAAAAGTATAAAATTAATATGTTGTAGTTCGTACAATGAAAATTAAATAAGGAGGTGCTCCTGTGTCACAGATAATGGTCCCTATGATGATTATCGTTATGATAGTTGTGGCTATTATTACTTGGTTTGCTGCACGCAATTACGAGAGGAAGCAGTATGACAGCAAGGTAGGAAGTGCAGAAGAAAAATCAAGGGAAATAATAGATGATGCATTAAAAACCGCAGAGACAAAGAAGCGAGAAGCTCTCCTGGAAGCCAAGGAAGAATCTTTAAAGACGAAAAATGAGTTAGAGAAGGAAACCAAGGAAAGAAGAGCGGAACTTCAACGTTATGAAAAACGTGTATTAAGCAAGGAAGAAAACGTTGAAAAAAAGGCAGATGCCCTGGAAAAGAAGGAGGCGGACCTGGTCAGGAGGGAAAACATTCTCAGTAAGCGTACTGCAGAAGTGGAAGCCCAGTATGAGCAGGGGATACAGGAACTGGAACGGATATCCGGTCTAACCTCCGAACAGGCAAAAGAATATCTTTTAAAATCTGTTGAAGAAGATGTAAAACATGACACAGCTAAATTAATTAAGGAACTTGAAAACAAGGCAAAGGAAGAAGCTGACAAGAAGGCCAGGGATTTAGTGGTGACTGCCATTCAGCGGTGCGCCGCAGACCATGTGGCTGAGACAACGGTTTCTGTTGTACAGCTTCCTAACGACGAGATGAAAGGCCGCATCATCGGACGAGAGGGCCGCAACATTCGTACCCTTGAGACCCTTACCGGTGTGGAACTGATTATCGACGATACCCCGGAAGCAGTAGTATTGTCCGGATTTGATCCAATACGTAGAGAAGTTGCTAGAATTGCGTTGGAGCGTTTGATTGTGGACGGACGTATTCATCCGGCCAGAATTGAGGAGATGGTAGAGAAGGCACAGAAAGAAGTGGAGAACAACATGAGGGAAGAGGGCGAGGCAGCCTGTCTTGAAGTTGGCATCCACGGAATTCATCCGGAATTAGTTAAGTTACTTGGTAAGATGAAGTTCAGGACCAGCTATGGCCAGAATGCATTAAAGCATTCTATTGAGGTGTCCCAGCTGTCAGGACTTTTGGCGTCAGAACTTGGAGTGGATGTACGGTTAGCCAAACGTGCCGGTTTATTACATGATATTGGTAAATCCGTTGACCATGACATGGAAGGCACCCATGTTCAGCTAGGTGCAGACCTGTGTAAGAAATATAAGGAATCTGCTACAGTGCTGAATGCGGTGGAATCCCATCATGGCGACGTTGAACCTACCAGCCTCATTCCCTGCATTGTGCAGGCAGCTGATACCATATCTGCTGCAAGACCCGGTGCAAGGCGTGAGACTCTGGAGACATATACAAACAGATTGAAACAATTAGAAGATATAACCAATTCCTTTAAGGGAGTGGACAAGTCTTTTGCCATTCAGGCAGGCCGAGAGGTTCGTATCATGGTAGTTCCGGAACAGATCAGCGATGACGATATGATATTGCTGGCAAGAGATGTTTCAAAACGGATTGAGGACGAGCTGGAATATCCGGGACAGATTAAGGTAAATGTGATTCGTGAATCAAGAGTTACGGATTACGCGAAGTAATTATTCGGAGTGAAAGATAAATGCCCTAAATACCGTAGGAATGTAGTATTCATGCGGGTTTGGGGCATTTTTAAAATTCTTGTAACTTCTTATATATTCTTATATTTTTAGCCCGAAATGGTGTAAAATTGGTGTAAATCAAAAAAGTAAATGGTGTAAAAATTTTAGCTGAAGATTACAGTAGAAACCCTCTTAAAATAAAGGATTGACGGGTGTTTGAATAATCAAAATTCAAACACAGTCAATCCTTTTTTTATACCCCAAAATCTTCGTTACCGAACAGGAGAAAATATGGGAAAATCAGGAATCATTACAAAGAAAGATACAGGTAAGGACAACGAGGCATATCACGACATCATCACACTGCTGAAAATCTACCGTTCCGTCAACTGGCGTATGCAGGTCAAGATCGGACAGGTAAAGAGAAGGTTCCAGGCAGAATACGGTTCCGACGTGGACGAATTTCTTAACCAGATATATGAAGCCGGCATGGATCTGAATGATGACGCGGCTAATATCCGGGAGCGGGTGGAAGTGATTAGCAGCTCCAATAAGTTCCTGCGTCTGATTGACGAGTCTGTGGAACTGATGAGACGTTATCATCCACAGGGGGAGAAATTCTACTGGGTTATTTACTATACCTATTTATCTGCTTATAAACCGGAGAACGTTTCAGAGATTTTAGACAACCTGGAGCCGCATTTTCCTAAGATACCGAGAATTAACCGGGCGACCTATTTTAGATGGCGTAACGAGGCGCTGAAGGCGCTACGCGGCATTTTATGGGGCTATGAGGACGAGAGCAGGGAGCTTCTGCAGCATTTTCAGGAAGCCTGGACAGAAGATTAATTTATTTTTTTAAAATACGGTTCACACAGAGCCGGCGAATTTATTAAAGTAGAGTTGTAACCGGACGTATTGTATACGTTTAAAAAGATATGGGAATTGCAGAGAGGAGAACTTATATGGTTATAGCAGTGGATACAGGCAATAAGCAAATCAAGACGGAGCATTTTGTATTTCAGTCAGGGCTGAATGAAATGGAGATTATGCCTCCCAAAATGGATACAAAAGTCCTGGAGTATAAGGGGAAATTCTATACTCCGTCCAACCGGCGGAGTGCGTACATGAAGGATAAGACGTTTGACGAGCGGTATTATATTCTGACACTCATGGGGGTGGCAAGGGAGCTGGAGGACCGTCTGAACCGGGGAATTTACCGCCCGGTGCCGAACCGTCCGGTTGGCGTGGAGCTTCTTGTGGGGCTTCCGCCGGCTGATTTTTCGGGGTTGTATGAGAAATTTGAAAACTATTTCAGAAGAGAAGAGGAACCGGTCTCTTTCCGGTATGGCGGCAGAGAGTATCTGATCTGTTATCGTGATGTTGTATCTTATATCCAGGCATATGCGGCGGCTGTCATGTATTCAAAGGATATGAAGCTGAGGCAGCTGGCAAAGGTGCTGATTGTTGACATCGGGGGATTTACGCTGGATTATTTGCTGCTCCGTTATGGGGAGCCGGATACAGAGATATTTGACTCTTTGGAAAAAGGGGTTATACCTTTGTACAATGAGATACGGAACAGGGTAAGAAAACAGGCTGATATTCTTTTGGAAGACTCGGATATAGACCTGGTAATCCGGGAGAAAAATTCTCCATTATCAGCGGAGATAAACGATTTAATTAAAAGCGTGGTATACGAATATGTGGTCAATACACTGGGGATTTTCCGGGAAATTGGAATTGATTTTAATTCCATAACAACCATATTTGTGGGCGGGGGTTCCATGCTTTTAGCGGAGGTAATAAAAGAGGTGTGGATTCGATACCGTGGTGAGTATCATATCATCTATGATTCACTGGCAAATGCAAAGGGGTATAAGAAACTGTATCTGGCGGACCGCGCGGTTTAGCCTGGGAGGGCAGTGATGGGAAAAAAAGATGAGTACAGATTTACAATCCGGTTTGATCCGGATGATGACCGGCACCGGCTGGCGGCCCAAATACTGAATTCCCAGGGGAGGAAGATTGCCAGGTATGTTGCGAGGGCAGTATTGGCGTATGTTGAGGATGTTTCGTCTTACGATTATAAGGAACTGCCAGGAGGTATCACAAAAGAGGTAACAGTAAAAAGGGATATAAAGAAAGAAGCCGGTTCAGCACCAGATCATGAATTAGAAGAGGAATATGAGATGGATGAGGAAGAGATTGCACTCCTGAAAAATACAAATCATATGTTCCGCAGAAAGTAGGGTGGTGTTTATTAGGACAAAGCGCAGATACATGGTAGTTTTGAATATAGGGCTGGCTGTATTAGCAGCCCTGTGGATCAGCAATTATTATCGGCTGGCGGCAGTGAGCGGAAGGTCAATGGAACCGGCACTTTCCCAGGGGGATATTGTGGTTGTGAGAATGGGAACATTGCCACAGCGCGGTGATATTGTGGTTATTGATTCTAAAACGCTTCATAAGCGGATTATTAAAAGGGTTATTGCGGTGGAGGGGGATACGGTTTTCGTATCAGATGGGGAGATATGGATTAATGGAGAAACTTTAACGGAGGAATATGTAAAAGAACCATACGAGCATGTTAAGGGGTTCTGGGTGGTGCCGCCTGAGAGCGTATATGTTTTGGGGGATAACCGGAATCATTCAAGGGACTCCAGGGTGATTGGTTTCATTCCAATGGGGGAAGTGGCAGGAACCGTAATATGCCCGGAGAACAAATTTGGAGGTAAGTGATGAATAAGAAAAATATAGATGTTATTTATGATGAAGCAATGCAATGTGGAATAATGAATCTGATTTGTCTGCCAGTCTTGGCTGGATTCTGGTTCTGGCAGAAAAAGAAGTGTCCAGTGGTTATCTTGTTTATCATACAAATGGTGCTGCAGATTAAAACAATCTCAAAGATATTTGTGAATTACCGGCCGGACAGGAGGTGTCCGCTTTGTGAGGCAGTCATTCAGGAGGACAGTAATTTTTGCCCGTCCTGCGGTTATATTGTTCACAATGATTTGTGGGGATTAGAGGATATGGTTGAATTTAATGAAGCGGAAAAATGGGATGTGGAGGAGAATGAGGTTGATGCAGTGTTCAGGCGGATTGAGGAGGAGGTCATAGACGGTATTGCCTGAAAGAGATTGGGCGTAAAAAATTATATTTATGAGATAAATCCGGGCATTTGATTTCAGAATCATTTGTCCGGATTTGTGACAAAAAAACATGAAAAACGCATGAGAAATGCCAGAATTTGTAATATGGCTTTTGATATAATAAAAGTATTAGAAATCCACATCCAGCATGGTCTGGGTCATGGCTGTAATAACAGTAATCTGCTTATCATTACACTGTGACAGAAGCCGGTTCAGTTTTTCAGTACCTTCAGTGCCAGGATACAAAAGCGGGTCTAAAGGAAGCCGTAAGGCCCGAATAAGAGCGATAAAAACTTTTAGGCTGGGGATATCGTTTTTATTTTCGATATCCATTAAATAACGGGTGCTTATATCAGCCTTTTCTGCCAGTTGAGCCTGTGTCAATCCTTCTTCAATTCTTGCCTGTTTAATAATGGAACCAAGTTGTACAAGAAAACTCTCCATAGTTCACCTCCAGTAACGAGTAATAGTTCATCTTTATTAATATTATATTTATTGAATGAAAATGAAAACGAGCCATTACCCTTTGTTTATAATGAATCAATAGTTCACCGAACATGCCAAAACCAGGAATAGTTGCTAATAAAAAAATGCAGCCTGTTCTTGCATTTTGGCGTGTTTTTTGTGGCTGCAGAGATTGGGGAAGCATGGGGAATGAGAGAGGGAAATTACAAAATGCGTATAATAGCATAGTAATATTAAAAAAAGGAAGAAAAAAACATACTATATTTATACGGTTCTATATGAACTATTAACCGTATTAGTATGTGAATTATATATTCATAATTATTCAAACAACAACCGTTGGATTATATATCCAGCGGTAATTTTTTTGAGAATTTATGTGGCGGGCTGTCCATTACCGCATTGCCGGTCGCCGCCAGGAACCTCCATTTTAAGATAAAAAATCGAAATGGAGGAAATTATATGGAAGGCAAAAATAAAGAGTTTTCTACGCAGGATTCATTTGGTGCATATCTCAAAACAGCTGTGAGGAATACGAAAATTAAATATATTAAAAAGCATGTCAAAATCCAGAACCGGGAGATACCTATTGAGGATTCTGCCTATATGGAAGCAGAATCCCGTCAGGGCGATTATTATCAGCATTTAGAGGAACAGGTCGGCAGACTATGCGAAGATTTTGGGGATGTGGAGCAGCTTCTCAACTTGATTGAGAATGAACAGTTACTGGCTGCGCTTATGAAACTGGGTGATGAGAGGAAGCGGCTGATTTTCTGGCGTATTATTAACGGGTTGAGTTTTGAGGAGATTGCAGGGCGTCTCCATATCCCGGTAAAAAAAGCGGTTGATACTTATTACAATACGTTGAAAAAGCTAAGAAGGGAGATGCGGCATGATTGAATTTGAAGGTTTATTGGAGCTTGCTAAGATGGGGGACAAAGAAGCATTGATGAAACTGATAGAAATGTATCGTCCGCTGCTCATCAGTCATTCTATGATTTGCGGCAGATTTGATGAGGACCTCTATTATGAGCAGGTACATACCATGATCCGATGTGTATATAAGTTCTCCAAATGACTGTATTTAGTTATTTGGAAAAGTTGACATACACTATATATTGTGATAATCTGGAAGTGGTATTGATTTAATGTTCTTCTGAAGAATGTTTGTTATTTTGTTCCGGCTTGATTCGGAAGGTAAAGAATTGGCGTTTGCCTTAATAAGAGGTCCTGTGTAGGGACTGTAAGAAAGACACTTAAATGTTTGGTGACGTTTAGGTGTCTTTTTTTGTTACGGGAAAGGAGGATTATGATGGCAGTTATAGCAAATCATTTGGATGGAAAAAGCAGCTGGAAGAGAAGCAAAACGTCAGAAGAATGGTATCAATATCAAAATGGTTTCAGAAAAGGCAATCTGAGCAATGAAAGGTATAGTCAAAGGTAAGGAGGTATTGTATGAGTCAAATGGTATCAAATCTCTGTGAGAAACGCAGCATATTGATTTCCGGGATGTTGGAATTTCCGCTTCTGGTGGGAGAACCTGCCTGCTATTTTTATAATGGCAGAAGAGTAAAAACGGCGAGAGTGAAACGGATTGTGGAAATTGCTTTGGATTATGCCTGTTTTGAGACAGCAAACCTGCGTTATAGAATTGATTATTTTCCTGTTGCAATGACGATGGCGAAAAAGGCAAGCTGATAAGGAGGGGAGCAAAATCAAATAGAAGATGAGAGGGCCTTGAAAAGAGTTTCGGCCCTCTTTTTCTCTGTGCAATAATATTGAGACTATTATGAGATACTATTGCATCAGGAACATCATTGACACACAATTCTAAAAGAATTATAATGATAAGGTCAGATTTTATGCATGAGGACATGATGGGAGGCCATAATATCTGAAACAACTGAATTGGTGGTGACAGGCAATCATTTTTCGGAATGGTTGCTTTTTTGTTGTCTGAGTATTGGAATTGGAGGTGAAAGGAAGTTGCATTCTGAAAAAGTACAAATGCAGTGGAAGAATATGAAGGAAAAGGCAGAGGTGGAAGCAGTGGGGATAGTGGCAGAGCTGCAGCGGGTTCAGCGCAGCCGTATGATAACCTTTATCCCACAGTTTGCATTTTTTGCATTTATGGTCGTGACTTGTACAGCCTGCCTGATTATGCCTGTATCGGCAGATGATATTTTTGATATTGCCAAAGGCGCCATGCAGAATGTTTACAAGGACGTTGCCGGTATTGCCACGGTGGCAGCGGTGGTGTGTTCGGCCGTGTGCCTGTTTCTGATGAATTTCTCAAAATCAGGAAAGACGGTGGACGAGTCGCGGGCGTGGCTGAAACGCATTGTGGTCTGCTGGGCTGTATTAATGACACTTGGGGCTATCGTAACCTACATGGAAAAAATCATACCCAAGAGTGAGTTTAGCGGTTAACAAAGTCAAAAAATTTGCCGGTGCTTCCCCGGCGGAAAGGAGGGATATTTGGGATGGCTGATACAAATGCTTCTTGAAGCGGTCAGGGAGCAGTGTTCGCAGTTTATGATTGACATGATGGAGATTATCAATCAGGTCTTTACCGAACTTCTGTCCTGCAATCTGGATTTATTTGAGGAATTGTTCAGCGTGGTAAAGGATTTATACAGGGAGGTAATCGTTCCTTTGGCGATTGCTATTTTATTGCTTATTTTTATCTGGCAGCTTTTAAAGGGCATGTTTGGAAAATACTTAAATTCGGAAGATCCGATGGAACTCGTAATACGGAGCTGCATCTGTCTTTTCATGGTGACCGGGGCAAAAAGAATTGTTAATTATGTCCTTGATGTGGCAGGGACTCCCTATGACTGGGTGACAGGAACCCATATAACGGTTGTTTCTTTTGCTGATTTTACTTCTGCAGCCGAAGCTGTCACATCAGGACTGGGAATTGACTCATTGAATATACAGCTTTTGCTGGTGATTATCCAGTTTATGGTCGCCTGGAATTATCTAAAGCTACTGTTTATTATGGCGGAGCGCTACGTCCTTCTGGGGGTGTTTTCATATACGGCTCCTCTTGCCTTTGCAACTGGCGGCTCAAAAGCGACAAACAATATACTGGCCTCCTGGTCGAAGATGTTTGGTGGGCAGGTGGTACTTATTATATTGGATGCGTGGTGCCTGAAAGTCTATTTAAGCGGATATGGAAATATGATGGCGAGTGGTTATGGGTTCACGAAATTTTTTGCGGCAACCTTGTGTCTGGTGGGTTTTGGCAAGATTGTGTTTAAGCTCGACTCTTATATGGCGTCATTGGGAGTCAATCTGGGCCGCACAAGCCCTGGTATGGGCGGTCTTGGTCTCATGATGATGCTGGGACGTGTCTTTTCCCAGTTTGGAGGTTCTGCAGGAGGGCATGGTTCACCGTCTGGCGGCAGGAAAGGTCCTGCGGCGGGGGAGGGTAAAATGGCTTCCGGTGTGGGAAGCCCGATTCCGATGGGTGGCCCAGCTACAGGCGGCATGGGCGGAAAGCCATTAAATGGTGCAGATTCAGCGGCCATGGCAGGAAATGGTCCCGATATGGGAGTGCCGATGTCAGAGCAGAAGAATGGAGCCTCCCAGGACAGGCCCCATGGAATGCCAAAGGATCCTGCTGTGCCGGATAATCAAACATTTGGCGCCGATATGGGTGTACCTTCTTATCAAGAGAATCCGTATTCAAAGAATAATGATTTTACAGATGAGAGTAAGGCTGCTGATGACATGGGATTTGAAATGCCTCTTTCGGACGGATACGATGAAGGTCCGTTTTCCAGTGATATGGACTCCGGTTTGGTGAGTTCCTATATGGGATACAGCGAGGAGGGGGCACCTGCTGATAACTTTGATGGATCGGCTGAGACGGGAGGAAATGCAGTAGAAGCCGGCCCGTTCGATTATGATGATTCATTTGAAACTGCCAATATGGCCGGAGCATTTTCAGATCAAAACAGCATAGATGCAAATACTTCCGATGGTTCAGGAATCAGCCGCGGTCTGGACACCGACATTGCAGACAATATTGGTATCGGTTCCGAAGGCAGCTCGGGCATCAGTACGGCAGACAGCCTGGGCACCATGAACGCGGACGGTGTATCAGTTGACGATGGAAATGCTCCCGGTTCTGGTATTTCCTTTGATTCCGGTTACCAGAGTGCTGATATGGGGGAGGGCATAGAAGGATTTACGCAAGATGGTTCTGCGGTATCTGGCGGCCAGGAAAGCGGTATTCTGCAGATGGCAGATTCACAGGGGATATCAGGGAATGAAAACGGTACGAAAGCAGGCTTGTCTGGTAATGAGCCTGGTGCAGGCCGGAATGGAATGACGACAGAAACTGGAAGCAGTATCGCTTCCCAGACGGGGGCGGCAAGCTCCTTAGAGCAGGGAAGAGTAGGAAGCAGTGACAGAGACAGCCAGGCGGTTAGCGGAATATCCGGAGGCAGTCAGGGCGTTCCGTGTCAGCAGAACGGTATAACTATGCCACAGAATTATCAGCAGCTTGAGCGTGATGGCGTGAAGTATGCCAGATTTGCAGCTGATGAATATGAGAAACCCAATACGCCTCACCGAGTTGTGGAAACAGATGGCAAGCGGTTCTATGAGGTGAAACTGGAACCGGTTCAGTCCGGTACCAAGGCCACCCTGCAAAAGGATGGCAAGGTTCACTACGAGAAGACATATAAGGAAGTCCTGCCGGAAGTTCCTAAGAAGAAACAGAAGGCAGTTCCCAAAAAAGAGAACCCTTCAGGGAACAGGACAAAAGGAAAGAACAACACTAAGAAAAACAGGGGGAGGTGAGAAGCATAGGAAGAGATGGATTGGATTCTGATTTTCCTGATCAGGCGGCTGAAAAGGCCTCCCAGACAGCGAAAGCTGCTAACCAGGTGTACCAGACGGCCCATTCCGTCCAGGCGGCCCAGACGGCGATTGGCGCGGCCGGGAGCGGCGGAGCTTCTGCAGGGGCAACTGCGGGAGCTGCCGCCGGAGGGCCGCTGGGGGCAGTGATTGCAACTGTTGTTACCAGTAAGACATTCTGGAAATTTATAGGCGCTCTGCTTGTTATCATCTTTCTCGTCATGTATATTGTGGCAAACCTGTTATCTCTGGTGCTGTCTTATATTGGTTTTAGCAGTCCGGATGATTATGTGAGCCAGGCAAGACAGGCGGAACTGCTGAATTTACAGACACGTATCGAGACGGTTCTGTCACAGCCGGAGGCAAAAAACGAGGTGCTGTCATTGATTGGGGGAAAGTGGGGTGAAATTCTGGAGGAGATAGAAGCTGACTTTGATGATTCAGGCTGTGATGAATATGAGATTATCAGGGACGAGTATGAGACGGTTCTGCTTCCCCAGTTAAGCAGGTATCTGGCAGTTATGTTTGAGGAGAAATGGAACGGGTCCCAGATCAGAAGCTTTTGCGGATACGGAGGAGCGGATTCCTTTTCTACGGATTTGACCAGTGAATACGATGAGTATTTTGAACTGGCGGCAGCTACCTATGATGTTTCCGTTTCCCTTTTAAAAGCAATGGCAAAAACAGAATCTGATTTTAACCCTGATGCAGTGTCACATGCAGGGGCAATTGGCATTATGCAGCTGATGCCGGCGACTGCAAAAGAGCTGGGAGTTACGGATCCCTATGATCCCCAGCAGAACATTATGGGGGGAGCAAAGTACATCGCTGCACAAATCAGGGCATTTTCAGCCTATCCAAATGGCCTTGAACTTGCAATCGCAGCTTATAACGCAGGCGGAAAGGCGGTGCGGGACGCAGGATACCGGATTCCTCAGAATGGAGAAACCCCGGCTTATGTAGCGAAGGTTATGGCGCTGTTGGGGGGAGGCGATGCACTGGAGGGCGGAATCGAATCCGGTCCTTCTGACAGAGTTTCCCTTAACATGATGAAAACAACAATTGCTTCCGAGCTGGATACGTTTTTTGACTGGAATTTGACGGGAATCAGGGTGGTGACCATTTCAGAGGGGGAAGGGGAGGAGAAAACAGAGACAACAACAACTATCGCACAGTATTCTATTTTGTTGAAGCTGAATCATGAGCTGACAGAAACCAGTATGGGATATGAGTACCGCTATGTGACAAGCCGCTCCCTTTTTAACCTCGTGGTCAAGCTATTGCAGGCAATTCAGGATGGGTCGCGCCCCATGAAGGATATCCTGTTTCAGATGTTCAGCTGGAAGGAATTTATAACAGGTGTGGGGGCTTCCGAAGATGGAATATGGGGCGATATTGATACTGCAGGTGATACCATTACATATGAAACGGTTTCCGGCTGTGTGAAGGAGGTCGTATATTTTAACCAGGGAGAGGAACCGTGGAGAAGTATGGAGTACGGCACCAGTACCATTGGCAGCGCCGGCTGCGGGCCGACTGCGATGGCAATTGTAATAGCTACCTTAACAGGAGAGACGGTAACACCTAAAACGATGGCGGATTATTCCATTGAACATGGAGAATACGTTTCCGGACAGGGAACCAGCCATTCATTTCCCACAAATGCCGCCCGCCATTGGGGGCTGTCGGTGAAGCGTGTCGGAAAGAACCGGATGTCAGAGATAGTCCAATCATTAAAGCAGGGGAAACTGGTTGTAGTAATCTGCGCCCCCAATACAATATCGGGAAGCAGCGGACACTACATCGTACTCACGGGAGTAGACGCCCAGGGATACATAACGATTGCTGATCCGGGAAGCCGGAGCAGGACGGGGAAGGTCTTCAGCGTTGATACCATTCAATCGTATGGCAGAAATCTGGAAGATGGCGCTTTCTGGATTATTGGTAAATAGAGGAGGACTGTTTTTATGAGGTGTGGAAGCATATGCATGGTTTTGATACTTTATATGGCGTTTCTTTTTTCGGAGCCTGTTTATGGAAGAGAGGTTCCGAAAAAAAGTCAGGATGTTCCGGTAATTGTAAAATGGCAGGAAGGGCATGGATTTGAGGAGAGCGACAGAATGATTTATGAAGGCTGGGCCTTTGATCCGGAAAACGGCAGTTATGTAAAATTTGAGGACGGCAGTGTACTGGTGAAAGCAGACTGTATTTTGGAGACAGATGACTACGCTGCATATTTTACGGATACGGAAGCTGCGTCTGGAACTCTGGCGGTTCGGGGGGAAGTTATCAAATACTTTTCAGGCAGTATACAGGTTGTAGTTGAAAATGTGGATACGCATATGGAAAAGAGCTGCTGTCTGACCCGTGAAAATGAGTACCGTTATAATCTTCCGGTGCCCAAAGGACGCTATCAGGTTAAGGAAGCTGAGGCCATATGGAACAAAACACATTATAAGGTCAGCATGGGAACGGAAGTTCTGGAAATAAAGGATGATAACACCTGTCTGGTAGAAATACAGGTTTTGCCGGAAGGCGGTAAGCTGGACGATGACGCGGCATGGGACTTGGTAAAGGAAAGTGGCATTGAAACAGAGAGAGCCGAATCTTCTCCCATTGATGTTCATGAAAGCAGCTATGACAAAAGGAAAGAAATAACATCAATGCACTGGCCTGAGATTTACCTGCTGATTGTAATTTTTATAGCGGTATATGGATTGTATCGGTACTGGACGAAGCGCAGACGATGAAGGAGAGGAAAGAGGTGATTAGGTAAGGTGTCAGAACCAAAGGATCGAATTGATTTATATTTTATACCGCCCAATTTTGCGGAAGAAGGTACCGTATTGTCAGGGAGATTACGAACCAGGAATGCAGTCGAAACAGCAATCCTGGTATTTTTTATGTTAAAGCCGCTGACAATGCTGGATACGACTTTGAAGATTAAGATATATATCGGTGTGGCTGTCATTCTTCCGGTTATGATTGTTTCCCTGATTGGAATACAGGGAGAGAGTCTGACTGCGTTTTTAATGAGTTTTTTCCGGTATATCAGGCGGCGCCGGGTGCTGGCTCCCCCGGATACCGGGTACCGGCTGGAACGGAACCGGAAGCTGAAAAAACTTGCCAGAGACAGAGAACACAGGGAGAGGAGGCAGAGGAAGGGAGATGGCGGAAAAAAGCATGACAGAGCGGGAGCGGAGTCCGGCAAGCCAGTTAAAAACGATAAAAAAGGCATATTCAAGAGAAAGAAGATCGAAAAAGCATGGCAGAAGTGAAGTCAGGCCGGAAGAAAAGAAGGAAAGAAAAGAGAAGCGAAGCTGCAAGCCTTTCCGCCCGGAGGGGCCGGTTGATGTGGGGCCGGTTCCCAGGACTTTAGCTGCCGGCTGCATTCCCATAACAGGCATTACAGACGGAATCATTCATACAAGTGATGGAAGGCATGTTAAGATTGTGGAGGTATTGCCGGTCAACTTTTTGCTTAGAAGCCCGGTCGAACAGCGGAATATCATCTATTCCTTTATCGGTTACCTAAAGATTGCGCCTGTGAAGCTTCAGATAAAAGTGCTGTCAAAAAAGGCGGATATTTCGGGCTTCCTTGAAAATATCCGCAGGGATAAAGAGAAGGAAACGGATGAGCGGTGCCGCCTTTTGCAGGAAGATTATGCGTCACTGATTCGCTCTGTCGGCTCCCGTGAGGCAATTTCCCGCAGGTTCTTTCTGATTTTTGAATATGAAACCTACCGGAGCAGCCGTAATCAAAATGAGAACGATATTGTGGCCGTTTTAAATACTGCGGTGCAGACTGCTAAAAAGTATTTATCTCAATGTGGTAATGAGGTGCTTATTCCGGAACATGACACGCAGGCCTGTGTGGAGGTGCTTTACCATATCCTGAACAGGAGAACCAGTATGGTGAAGACACTGAACCAGCATATGAATGAGGTGGTTGCGTGGTATATCCGTGAGAACGGAGAGGAAGGTGTAGAGAATGTACCAATTACAGAATTCTTTGCCCCGGAATCCATTGATTTTAAGCATGGAAATTATATTGTCATGGATGGGGTATACCATACGTATCTGTTTATTCCCTCCGCCGGCTACCGGAGCCGTGTTCCGGCCGGCTGGCTGTCACTTTTGGTTAATGCCGGGGAGGGGATTGACATTGATGTATTTCTGTATAAGCAGGACAAGGCGAAAAGTGTGGAGCGGATTGGGCGCAGAATCCGTCTGAACAGTTCAAAAATCAAGGAGGTATCAGATACCAACATCGATTATGATGACCTGGCGGAGTCCATTCAGGCGGGATACTACCTTAAAAATGGTTTGGGAAGCAGTGAAGATCTATATTATATGTGTATTCTGATTACCGTGACCGGTTACAGTGCCGAAGAGGCTGAGTGGCGGGCAAAGGAGATGAAAAAGCTTTTAAATTCCCAGGATATTGACACCATGTCATGCCTGTTTAAGGAAGAAAGCGCATTTCGGTCGGCCCTGCCGCTGCTCAACCTGGATAAGAACTTATACCAGAGAGCGAAGAGGAATCTCCTGACCAGCGGCGTGGCAAGCTGTTATCCATTTACGAGTTATGAAATGTCGGACAGGGATGGAATCCTGATGGGAGTTAACAAGGCGAACAGTTCCCTGGTAATCGTGGATATTTTTAATTCGGAGATTTACAAAAATGCCAACATGGCAATCATGGGAACTACGGGGGCGGGAAAAACCTTCACCCTCCAGCTTATGGCCTTGCGGATGAGGCGTAAGGGGATTCAGGTATTTATCATTGCACCGGATAAGGGGCATGAGTTTGCAAGGGCCTGTGAGAACATTGGAGGCTCTTTTATCCAAATCTCCCCGGCTTCATTGAATTGCATCAATGTGATGGAGATACGCAAGACGGATAAGGCCGCCAGCGATATTTTAGACGGGCCCCTGATCCGGCATTCCGAACTTGCTTCTAAAATACAGGACCTGCATATTTTCTTTTCCCTGCTGATTCCTGATATGAGCCATGAGGAAAAGCAGCTTTTGGACGAGGCGCTGATCATCACGTATAACCGGAATGGAATTACCCATGAAAACCAGAGCCTGATTGATTTGGGAAATCCGGACCGCTACAGGGCGATGCCGATTCTTGGAGATGTTTATGAAGTGCTGATGGAAAAGGCGGAGACAAAACGGCTGGCGAATATTTTAAACCGCATGGTACACGGTTCCGCCTCCAGCTTCAACCAGCAGACCAATGTGGATTTATCCAACAAATATGTGGTGCTGGATATTTCGGAGCTGTCCGGTGATTTGCTGACCGTCGGTATGTTTGTGGCCCTTGATTTTGTCTGGTCTAAGGCAAAGGAAGACCGGACAGTGGAGAAGGCCATTTTTATTGATGAAGTCTGGAAACTTATTGGGGCGGCCTCCAATGAGATGGCGGCGGAATATGTGCTGGAGGTTTTTAAAATCATACGGGGATATGGCGGTTCCGGCGTATGTGCTACCCAGGATCTGACGGATTTCTTTGCCCTGAAGGACGGGAAGTACGGGCGCGGCATTATCAACAACGCAAAGACGAAAATCATTCTGAATATGGAGAACAATGAGGCGGAGCAGATTAAAGAGGTTCTGCATTTGTCAGAGGCAGAGATGATGTCCATTGTAAGGTTTGAACGCGGCAACGGCATGATTTCAACGAACAATAATAATCTGACGGTTGAGTTTCGGGCAAGCCAGCTGGAGAAGGACTTAATCACGACGGACCGGAAGGACTTAAAGGAATTGCGGGAACGGTTGGAGCGGTATGGAAAGGGGGCTATGGGAAAACGTTTTGATGATGCATAGAATACGCAGATAATGCGTATAAGCAAGGGCGCGGCTGTTCGGTCACAGGGCTAATACGTCATGAAAGCGTAATTGTTTATTGTTACGCTTTCATGACGTATTAAATCAGAAACAACAGGAGGGCAGGATGGAGGAAGGAACGTTACAGGACAAAGAGGTTCTGGACTTAATTAAGAAATATAATGTACTTTTGAGGTCACAGGTGTATGCGTATTTCGGTCAGGAGCGTGCGGTGGGCAGAGCGCTGAAACGTTTGGAAAAGGACACCCGCATCGGAAGCAGCCGGGTGACGAATATGGTGTACCTAAATGAGAATTCCTATGAAGCCAGAGATGAGGGGACACTGCAGGCGTTCTGGGTGTTAATCAGCCTGATGAAAAAGAGGAAGGTATCGGAACATTTTCTGGCGGACCGAGATGAGTATCCGGTCCGTATTATATTTGTCAGCGGTGAGGAATTATTTGATATCCTGTACATTGGTTTGAATGATGTAAAACTGGTAAACAGCGTATTCCAGAGAAAATGCAGGGATTCATGCAGCCATATCATTGCGGTTCCGGACCTTGTGGTGATTGAGAACGTAAGTTTGCCGGCGATTGGATATTGTTTGGTGAAAGGAGATGGAGAAATCGAATATTACACAAAATCATGAGAAGGCCGACGCCCTCTCAAAAATGGTGCAGCAGCTTGACGGGGTGCAAAAGACAGCCGGGAAGCTGGACATAGCAGTGGCGGAGGCCAGGACACTTTTGTCTGCCCGGACAAAGCAGTATATCAACAGCCAGTATGAGAATTTTAATGATCTGATATTGGAGGCTGCCAGGCTATCGGAGCGCCTGACAGAGAAAATGCGCCGTCTGGTGCTGGAGGTGACCTTTGATACCAGAAAATATGAGGCATATAAGGAGGATTTAATCGGGATTCACGGAATAGAAGTGGCCTGCCAGGAAGGAGTTATGACCATTGCCCTTCCGTTTTTGGTTCCGCACAGAAAGAGCGATTACACGGATTACATCTATAAGCCGCTCTACCTGGCGCTAAAACACTGGTGTACAAAGCAGGAATACAATGAGGGGGAGATTCCCCAGTATGAGTGCTGTACGGTTTGTTTCCTGCATGTATATGATTCAGGGCTTCCATTAGCCAGGGTGAGGGATCATGATAACCTGGAGGAAAAACATATCCTGGACGTGGTGGGCACCTTTTTCTTAAAGACAGACAGCGGGCTTTATTTAAACAGCTATCACACAACCATGCTGGGGAAGGAGGACCGGACCTATCTTGTTATCATGGAGAATGAAAAGTTCCCCGGATGGCTGTGGGATAATATGCAGAACCGTGCAGCTTGCTCCGGGTAGCGGGTATCGAAAAAGTGTCAGTATTTTTCGATGAATTTTCGATAGGGTACAGTTACGGAAAGAAGTGCGGTATTTCAAGGCGCCGGCAGCGAAAATCCCGGAAATTTTTACCCAGGGATGGAGTCAGTAGGGTACGGTTTTAGAATGATACGGAATAAAAGGGCAGACAGGTGAGGTGGTGGATATGGACCAGGAGAGTAAGGCAGTCCGTTTGCTGATGCTGATTGGAGTGAGTGGGGAAATGCCGGCAGACTGGGCGGCTTATGCTGTCGGCTCCTGCTCCTATAGTGCGGCATTGATTACCCGGTTGAAGCGGGAAGGCTATATCAGCCTGCGCTTTAAAGACGGGCTTAAAGGGTATGTGCTTAAAGCAAAGGCGAAAAAAAAGCTGCTGGAGCTGTGGCCGGGAAATTTCGCCCCATTTCTTTGCGGTTCCGTGGAGACAAACCATATAAAAAGCGAACCGGATAAGCGGCTGAGGCTGTACCGGATGAGCATGGTTTGGATTTACCTGTCTGTGGCCGGCGTTCCAGTTTATAAGAGCAGTAAACCGGACTTTTTCTCCCCTATGTTCCATCCCGTTCCGTCCGGGGAGGGACAGAATACCATTTGGATGAATATGGGGGGATATTATGGCACTCTGGAATTTAAAAGCGGCATGGCGAAGGAGATAGGCGGCTCCAGGGCCTGTGGCGTGCTGCTTACTTCCATGAAGCCGTATATTGTATATAATTCCATGGACAGCCTGATGAAGTGGGCAAAGAAAACAGAGCGTACCATGCGAAGCCGTCTGGAGGCGGTTTTCTGGAATAAGGGGTACCGCTTTCCGACGGATGCAGTGATGTTTGGGAATGGGATGGATATGCTTGTAAGGATTTTGGAAAGTGACGGAGGGATTAAGGGGAATCTGTTTGCATTGGATGATATCTATGACCGGATTTATTTTATACCGCTGATTCAGGAGGCACAGATACAGGTGCGTCTGCTGGTGAAACCGGAGGAGGACAGGAGGCTGAGGGGCTTTTTATGTACTGCACTGTGGGAGATAAATGAAGCAGACGGGGCGTTATACGATGGCGTGGATTGCGATGGGAACCCGGTGTACGTTTGTTATGACCTGGAGCTTTGGAGCTTAAAGAGAGTCAGAGGGAAAATAGAACGGGAAGGGAGGGGAACCATTTATTGCTTTGATTATCAGGAGGAGGTACTGCGGGCATATATAGGGGGCGAAGCTGTTGTGAAAGGAATTGTGAGGGAGAAGGCCATACGGTTTCTGGAAGAAGGGTAGGTGAGGGTGGCAATATTATAATAATTGGTTTATAATACTTTTGTACAGTGCGGAAGTTGGTTGCAAATCGGAAGTTGGTGGATATCAATATACGAGGAGAATCTATGAGGCTGGAAACATTTGATTATCTGGGATTCACCTTCTACTGTGGAAGAACCCGGAAAGGCTATCCGTTGATGATGCCGAAGATAAACAGTAAGAGATTCAGGCAGAAACTGAAGAATATGAAAATCTGGCTGTATGCAAATCGAGACCAACCTCTGCGCAAACTGATGGGAATGCTCAATTTAAAATTTGTCGGACATTATAGGTATTACGGTATCAGCTTTAATAGCAGAATGATAGCGAATTATAAGCAACAGGTACGAGAAATGCTGTTTAAAGTAATAAACCGGCGAAGTGACAGAAAGAGTTATACACGAGAGGGATTTATTGAAATGCTGAAATATTATCTATTGGCAGTGCCAAAGATATATGTCAGCTTGTTATGAAACTGTGATTAAGAGGAGCCGTATGTGGGAAAGCCGCACGTAAGATGTGTGAGGGGCTTATATCGTGAGGTGTAAGTCTACTCGACTGTTCGCCTTTGGCGGATATTACGTACACAAAGATTTTCTTGTAGTGTCTGTAATGCAGAATAATTGATTAGAAAAACTATTTATGCCTTAGTAAAGTGAAAGCGAGGAAACAAATATGGAAACCAGAGATTTAAAGATGATGCGAATCTTATCAACTATTCCTATGAACTCGATTGATGAGAGTACAAACTTGCCACAATCAATGGGCAGTGGATGTTTTGTAAATTACAAAGGATGTTTGATTTTTCTTACTGTACTCCATAATGTCAGAGCTGAAACAAATATTACTCATGGTATAGTGGTTGACTACAATTTGGAAAAAGGCACTTGTTTATGTCAATTTAATGATTTTTGTCTGTGTGCGATAGGGAGTGTATCAAATAAAACGATTGATATAGTTGATTTTGCTATGAAAAAATTTGACGTACCAATGCCTCCGTGTCGGTATTTAATAAATAGTGGTATTAATGGAGACTTTAAAAGAATAGATAGAATTTCTTTAACGTCTGACTTTAGCATACTTCCTGCAACTCATGAAGAGTACGGTTTTTGTGGACTAATAAAAGGCAAGCTGAATAAAACCGAAACATCTTTAAACCTACATTCGGAACTAGCCTATTATGATAATGCTCGCTATCTTGAATCAAAAGATGGTTATCATGTATTTTCACTCGAAAATAAGGCTTATACACACGAAAATTTTAAAGGTACAAGCGGAGCGCCAATTACTGATAGCAAAGGAAATCTTGTATCGTTAGTGATGAGCGGAGGACCGTCCCCAACTAATTCAAATGAGTGGTTAATCAAGGGTGTAAATCTTTCGGAATTATCGATTGTTGTTGATATAAATTGTGGTTTAATATAGGCAGAGTCCATCACTATTGCAAGTTTATTTCAACTTCTTAAATTATAAGGCGATTGAATGGGTGAAAGTCAGACCACGATTTTTTACAGAAGAAGGTAAAGAAATTTGTGGAAATATTAAACAAGTACAAAACCGGGAGTATTAGATATGGAATCCCCATTTTATGATGCACCTAATACAGTATAAAACATGAGTGAACGACTTTTAAAATTATGATAGTAGTAGGCACAGTTGGAGCAATAACGGTTTTATTTGTGCCTATGGTCTTTATGCTGTTTTTAGATGATTTCTACTGAATAATCTGGAAAAACTCATGAGATAATTTATTATTTACAAAAAAGTAGTTTGTGTACAAATTGAGCGGTTGGTTGATACCAGCCGTTTTTTCATGCAAAAAAGTGAGGGAGGATATTATGAACAGTGATTTTAAAACCGGTAATCGAACCGTGGACCGGATGAGCCGAATCAATATCACAGGTAATATCATACCAGCGGCCTGGTATAAAACTATACGCAAACCGACCGGAAAGCCGTATCTAAACGCAATTGTAATTCTTTCCGATATTGTGTACTGGTACCGGGCGGCGGAGATCAGGGATGAAGGGAGCGGGCAGCTCATTGGTTTCAGGAAACGCTTCCATTCAGATTTGCTGCAGAGAAGTTACCAGCAGCTGGCGGATCAGTTTGGGATTTCCAAGAGAGATGCTAATAATGCCGTTGTGGAGCTGGAGAAATTGGGAGTGGTTAGACGGGTGTTCAGAACCCTTTGCATCAATGGGCAGCAGGTGCCTAATGTTCTGTTTCTTGATCTGGATGTGGATATACTGCTTGCACTCACATATCCGGCAGAGGAACTATCCAGTGAAACAGCGGCAGAGGAAAAATACGGGAGATATCCCACTCAAATAAGTGATACCCCTGGCGTCTGCGCGGTATCTCACCAGAATGAGAGGGGTATCCCACCAGTATCGGTGGGAGGTGTCACCCAAATAAGTGGGAGGGTACCACAAGAAAACGGGGGACCTCCAACTGAAACCGGTGGGACAAATACAGAGATTACTTCAGTAGACTACAACAGAGATTATCCCATCTTATCTTATCAGGAGGTGGAAGAACGGTTTAAGGAGCAGATTGAGTATGGAACACTGAAGCATGATAATACGGACGATGAGCGTCTTGATGAAATAGTCCGGATTGCAGTCGATGTCCTGACATCAGGGGCGGAAACCATCCGGGTCAACAAGGAAGACAGGAGCGTGGAACTGGTAAAGGCGCAATTTTATAAACTGAATCTGTTTCACATACAGTATGTACTGAACTCCCTGGGTCAGAATGAGAGGAAGGCCCATAATATCAGGGCAGTAATCGTCACAAGCCTGTACAATGCGGTCAATACCCTGGGCAATTATTATGGGAACCTGGTTCAGTATCACACCGCAAATAGTGCAAACAGTGAAGGGAAGGAAGGCGGACAGTCTGTCTATGTGGGATAAAATAAAACAGATGGACAATAAAACAGTGAAACGGATTCTGTTTGGCCTGTCTTTTTTTCTGCTGGCTTTTTATGTGGGAGGTCTGCTGACACAGATTTTTAAGGACGCCGGTTCCATGCGGTTTCATCCGTTTTGCTGTCTGTATTATGGCATGTTTACCGTGACGGGGTTAAAGAATACCGTTTTATCCCTGTTTCTCTTTCTGGTTATCGGAGGAGTAGTCATTTACCGGGGAAATGCCGCAGAAGGTCAGTTGGACGAGGAACGCAATTTTGAGTATTCCAGGAAGGGGACTTATGGAACTGCTGGCTACATGACAAAAGAGGAGCGGGCAAAGGTGCTGGCGATTGACAAGGATTTAAAGAATATAGACGGCATCCTTTTGGGACTGGATATCGATAATGAGCAGATAATCAGCCTGCCGAAAAATTCCATGCTCAACCGGAATTTCGCTGTGTGCGGTTCCCAGGGAAGCATGAAATCCAGAGCTGTTTCCAGAAACATGATTTTTCAATGCGTAAAACGTGGGGAAAGCATGTTTGTGACGGATCCTAAATCGGAACTCTATGAGGATATGGTCGCCTACTTAAAGGAGCATGATTATATCGTGAAGCAGTGGAATTTAATCAGCCTTGAAAATTCGGACGCCTGGGACTGTCTGGCGGAGATTGATGATGGCGGACTGATCGATATTTTTGTGGATGTGGTGATCCGGAATACCACGGACAAATTTGACCATTTTTATGATAATACGGAGATGGATTTGCTAAAGGCACTCTGCCTGTACGTTTTCCGGGAGTATCACGATGGGGACCGAACATTCCCGGAGGCTTATAAGCTGCTTTTAAACCAGAGCCTGGAGGCATTGGATGCAACCTTTGAAGGTCTTCCGGAAAACCACCCGGCTAAGGGGCCATATCGGCTGTTTTCCAAAGCTGAGAAGGTAAAGGGAAATGCAATTCTGGGTCTTGGTACCCGGCTGCAGATTATGCAGAATAAGCTGGTGCAGGAAATTACAAGCCATAAGGACATTGACTTAACGCTGCCGGGGCAGAAAAAATGTGCTTATTTTTGCATTACATCGGATCAGGATTCCACGTTTGATGTTCTGGCTACCTTGTTTGTCTCTTTTCTGTGCATAAAACTGGTACGTTTTGCCGACCGGCAGCCGGATCGTAAACTTCCGGTTCCGGTTTTCTTTATTTTGGATGAATTTCCAAACATAGGAGTAGTACCGGATTTCAAGAAAAAACTCGCTACGGCCAGAAGCAGACAGATTGGAATGTGTATTCTGTACCAAAACATACCCCAGCTCCAGAACCGGTATCCGGACGGGCAGTGGGAGGAGATTTTGGGTGGTTGTGATACGTCACTATTTTTAGGCTGCAATGATATGACGACTGCAACTTATTTCAGCGGCCGTTCAGGAGAGATTACGGTAGGGGTATCCTCTATTCGTAAAAGTTTCCAGACCATGAGAATGACAGATTATGTTCCTGATTATTCGGAGTCTTCCTCTGTGGGAAAGCGGATGCTGCTGCTTCCCGATGAGGTGCTGCGGTTTCCGCTTGACCAGGCACTGTTAATCATCCGGGGCCAGAAGGTATTGAGGGTAAAAAAATTTGATTATACCAGACACCCGGAAGCAAAGTTTTTGGAACCGGAAAAGACAGATGTACATATTCCGAAATGGCGGAAAGAGGGAAAGGCGGCAGAGCTGGAAGATGAGTGTGTGAAAGATATGGGGAAAGAGGATTACCCTATTGGCTGCTTTAATCAGAAAGATGAGCCACTGACTATTCATACCAATGTGCGTTTAGGAAAACAGGGCAGGACGGAAAAAGGGAGGGAGGCAGCAGAAGAGGAATCCCCCAGTCAGAGGGAACATGGGCGGATTGAGAGGGTGGAGGATTTGTTTCGTTAACCAGATGGAAAATTCATCAAATTTTGGACAAGATTATGGCGTTCCGCTACAGGGGGCGTCTTTTTCTTTTATTCCATCTGTGATAGAGCACTATTTATAATGAGAGGGAACATGTAAATCCCAATGAAGAGGGTTGATGTAATCTGGGGATTTACAATGGTTCTGGCGTTTAGAGGAGGTTACAATGCAAGGATTGATGATATATGAAATCCCGTTATTTCGTCTGGGTTTTGCCACAATTTTGAAAACAGAATTTGGTGTAGATATTGATTATACAGACAGGGATGCAGTGCTGCGGGCAGCGAATGCCCTGATTCCTTACGAGAGTGCAGAGGCATTTTTATTGGACACAGAATGGGACAAGGATAACCCGGAGTGTAGCAGTGAAGAGTACCTGATCGAGCACCGGATTTGCAGATGGATTGATGGGAAGTTTGTTTATTTTAGTAATTTGCTGTGGGAGGGAATTTCTTGATCATTCATACGAATACTTTCTACAAATGGAAATGAAAAAAGCAGCCGTGGTCAAACGGTTGCTTCGTTCATTCAGAGTTCAGTTTTCGTTTCCTGGTTTCCGCTCAATATCTGTGATAATTGGAAGCCGTCCTTCATACCCTGGAAATAGGCGATACGTCCATACTCTAAGGCCAGATTGTTTTTTGAGCTGTCAAACTGGTCAAGCCGGCGGCGCTGCTTCTTTGTCAGTCCTGCTTTTAACAGCTTTTCTATTTTCTTAGCAGAGTCCCGTTCAGCCTCTTTATAATCAGGGTCTTTCAAAACCCGCTTGTTTATCTCACCGTCCAGCCGTTTCTCGCAAAGGATAGTTATAATATCGTCTGTGTCCATCTGTCGCCCCCCTCACGTTGTAGTACATTCGTCCTGCATATCGCCACCCTTGGAAAAGACTTCACACATCATACGCGCACCCAGCTTGAAGCCGTCCATAAATACCTGGGACATTTCCAACGGCATAAGGAGCGTGTGCTCATCCATCAGAGCGTCAAATTCTTGTTCCTGCTGTTTGGTCAGTTTTTCAGTAAACACCAATTCCGCTTTGCTTATTTTATTCCATTTCTCCCTGTATTCCTCAAGGTGGGGCTTGAATTGTTCCCCCGGTGCAATTTCTCCGTCATATAGTTGCTGTAAGATACTTTTCATGGCTGTTTTCCCGCCTCCTTTGTAATGATGATACCTGTCAGCACAATCTTAGGTATCAGTGTGCGTGCCCTGGTTCCCTCATAAACTTTCAATTTTCGTTTCACCATTGGCACTAACCCCGGCATTCCCGAAATTCCATTTCAAACGTTTTGCCGCCTACCGTCTTGACGATGAATGTATTTTCTCGTTCCATCGTTTCAATGTCTGCAATCAGTGAGCCGTCGCTATCGTTCAGAAAGTCAAAAATCAGCTCCTTCAAATCGCCCAGTTCCATTCTCTCCCCTCCTTGAGAACGTGTGTTTCTGATACTTGTTATCTAATACTTATTGCAAGTTACATTCTTACTATAACAACTATACAATAATAATGCAAGTGCAAATATTTCAGGTACAGAAGGAGAGGATAAAAATGGAAGAGGATTACGGCAGGTTACAAATCCATTTAGCGGAATTGATGGAAAAAGCCGGCTACAACAAAAATAATCTTTCCCACAAAGCGGTTATGAATTGGAAGCAAATCGACAACTATTATAACAACACGATAACCCGGTTGGATACGTTCGTCCTATGCAAATTGTGTAAGGCATTGGATTGTGGAATTGAGGACTTGTTGGAGTACATTCCACCGGAAAAAACAGATTAGGCTTATGGCCTGGGCCATCATCGGAGGTAAAAAATGGGTGAAGATTACGGAACGATTAAAATCCACTTAGAGGAACTTATGGCAAATGCCGGTTTCAACAAATATAAGCTGTCGCATAAGGCGGCAATGAACTGGAAACAGATAGATAACTATTGCACCAATACGATAACCCGGTTAGACACGTTTGTATTGTGCAAATTGTGTAAAGCGCTGGATTGTAAAATGGGGGATTTATTGGAATACATTCCACCGGAAAATAAAAATTAAGTTCTTGTTTCCGTTTGCAATTCCCGTTTTGGGGCCGTGTAAAAAATGCGACCCAAATGCGACCACATTGCGTCGCCAGTTATATTGACATAGGATTCAGTCTATTTTATAATGATAGTATGAAATTTATATACTTACCTGTGAAAAGCAGCTTCTAAATATTGAGGCTGCTTTTTTGCGTTCCTGTGTTTAGGGCAGGGGGATATTCCCTTCTGTTTCTATAAATATAAAGATGAAAGGAAGGTCTGTAGTGTCAAATCAAAAAGTTGAAGAGGTGAGAACATCGAAGGAAACGGCAAAAGAAATGCAGATGGCTGCCAACATGGGAATCCTGACGGTTGATACCGACGGACAGCCAAGACCCCCGCGTGAGCAGGAGGATGTAAACTGGCATGAGCTGACCAATGCTTTTCGCACCAGAAAGGTGTTATCCGGTATGCTTGGTGGTATTGAAAAACTGGAGGGCGGCTGGGTCGTGGCTGTCATTCAGTACAAGGGGTACCGGATTATCATACCGATGGAAGAAATGATGATCAACCTGGAGGGGGATGGCAGGGAGAATGCGGATACCATAAACCGGCAGACCCGGCTGGCAAACAACATGCTGGGCGCGGAGCTTGATTTTATAGTCCGGGATATGGACCAGAAGACACGAAGCATTGTAGCATCCAGAAAAGAAGCCATGTTAAGGAAACGGCAGCTTTTTTACTTTACAGAAGGCACGGTCGGGTATCCCATGGTGCGCCCCGGGAGGATTGTGGAGGCCAGAGTGATTGCCGTGGCGCCCAAAGCAGTCCGGCTGGAGATTTTTGGCGTTGAGTGTTCCATGAAAGCCAGAGACATGGCCTGGGAGTGGATGGTTGATGCCAATGACAAATTCTCCAATGGGGATATTGTTCTGGTAAAGGTTTTAACGATGGCTGCAGAATCGCCGGAACGTGTGCAGATTGAAGTCAGCGCAAAGGAGGCGCAGGCAAATATCAATAAGGAAAATCTCATGCGGCTGCATAAGCAGGGGAAGTATGTTGGGAAAATTACAGATGTCTATAAGGGAACCTACTTTATCCATTTAAACAATGGGGTAAATGCAGTCGCCCATTCCTGCAACACTGCAAGCCTGCCAGGGCGCAAGGATGAAGTGGGATTTCTTGTTACCAGAATTAACGATGAGACAGAAGTGGCTGAGGGAATTATAACCAGAGTCATCAAGAGATGCATGTAAGTAAATACTGCCGGGAACCGGCGTCAGGCAGCAGGCAGAGATTGCCTGCTTTTCTATATTAAAAATTGAAAGGTGCGGGAAGGCACCGGAATAGGAGTGAACGATATGCCAGAAGTATTATCAGGAACAACCAAATGGTTTGACGCAAAAAGAGGATTCGGATTTATCACGGATCAGGATGGGATTGATTACTATGTCCACTTTTCCGAGATTCAGATGGAAGGGTTTCGGAAGCTCAAAAGCGGACAGGAGGTAAGCTTTGAAGCAGGGGAAGATGAGGAAAACCGCTGCGTTGCAAAGAACGTAGTATTGATGGAAGCGGTAACGTGTGATGAGGAGGCTTAATAATTTCAGGACGGCGGGAATCATGGCCGTCCTTTTTCTTATGTGTACCTTTCCTTCCTATGGAAGCGAAACGGCGACTCCGTCCAATGCAGGCAGTTTTGTATCTGCCGGGCATATTCATGACCTGGTGACGGAGGAGACAGAAGCTACATGCCTGCTGAATGGAAGCAGGATTGTGACGTGCCGGTTATGTCAGGATTACAGGGAGGAAATAACCCTCCCCATGCTGGGGCACTTCGATGGGAACGGAGATTTTTTATGTGACCGATGTGGTGTAGTCATGGAACTATTCCAAATAGGAGAAAAACAGATTGTTAAAACAGACCTGCCAGGGGAGTGGGAAGAAATGGCATTTACCTGTATTGATGAAGACTATAAGGGTGGTCAGCTTTTTTTGGCAGACCAGGTAATTCCTTATTCCCTTTGCTCCGGCTTTGGTCCGGGTACTGGCTATGATAACTCCGGGGTCAGGGCCTGGCTGAATTTTCAGTTTGCAGATGGTTTATCTGTTTCAGACCAGCTTCTTCCCATCAGGCTGCCAGAGGGGAATGACAGTATCAGTGACCGTGTATTCTCCCTTTCTCTGGCTGAAGTCAGAAGCGAACCATATAAACCCTATACATTAGGAACCTGGGAGCCAGAGGCAGGAAGCCGTTTTTATTGGACAAGAACGATGTCTTCTGAAAATTATGCATATCTGGTTCAGTATAACGGACATATTGCAGCGGAGCTGACCACAACAATGGAGGCCGGGATCCGGCCGGCCTATGTATTAAAAAAGCCGGGTGTGGATAGTACACAGGACCGTCTCTGGTATACCGGAGATGTACAGGAAAGGAACATTGCCGGAATCACCTATACCTTCCGCTGCATTGATCCGGATTATATGGACGCAGCGAAAAGGCGCGGGGCTTTGTTTCTGTGTGATGAGGTTGTAGGCGGAGACCAGGCTGTCTACGATACAGGGAATAACAACTGGGGCAGCTCCGGATTGAGACTGTGGCTGAACAGCAATCTGGAGAATGCAGAAAATATGATGGATACTGCAACAACAGTTCGTTACTCCTATTCCGGAACTACGACCGGTTATGAGACCGCTTTGAACCGTTTTACAAAGGCAGCGGTTCGGACCGGGTATTCTGCAGATAATCTGTTCTGCTTATCCCTGGAGGAGGCAGTACGGTATCAGGATTTTTTGTGGAAGCTCCATGGGGCTGACTATAATAATTATGTAAATGCCGGAACTTATACGATGGGATACTGGCTCAGAACACCAGTGACTGGAGGAAACCGGGCTTATCAGGTGTCCTGGGATGGCCGTATTTCACCGGGAGAGGTAAGCAGTCAGAGTATTGGATTCCGGCCGGCGTTTGTTGCGTATCAATCAGAATAAAAAATTGAGGAGGAGAACATGGATAAGAGAATAAAGAAGGGGTCAGCCGTTTTGACTGCCTGGACGCTGATTACTGTATTGGGCGCCTCGCCTGCAGGGGCGGCATTCCCAGCCTATGCGTCGGTCATGGAACGTTTTGACCAGGAGATACATACTGCAAGCAGCTCAGAGGCGCAAAGGGATCCTGGAACCATAGATGCTGACCGGGAGGAAGACTATGGTGGGAAATTGGGAGAAAAACAGCCGACAGAGGAGACGGTTAAAGATGACACTTCCAATACAGAGGGAACGGAGGAGGAGCAGGAAACCGAAGAGGAGGCGCTGCAGGAGGAAAACAGAACAGCAACCCCTTCTGAAGCAGTTCCCAAAGAGGAGGAATTACAGAACGGTAAGGAGCTTTTGGAAGCAACCCCTTCCGATGCCTTAAAAATGACAGGAGATTTATGGGGCGGTATTGAGATGTCGGATCATTTTGACGGAGAGGGAACAGAAGCAGAACCTTATCAACTGCGAAATGATAAAGACTTAAAACTTTTGGCCTATCAGGTGGCAAATGAGGAGGTTGACGGTTATGAGGGCTGCTATTTCGAGCTGACTAAGGACATCTCCTTAAATGACAGCGCTTCCTGGCTGCCAATCGGTTATTACAGAAGCCTGTCTGATTCGGAGCCATATCCGTTTAAGGGAACTATTGAAGGGAATGGATACCGGGTTTATAATCTGAAAATCAGTGATACAAGCCAGAGCTATGCAGGCCTTTTTGGATATACATACGGTGCGGTAATCCGGAACCTGACCGTGGATGGGCAGGTTAATGCGGCGAATAAGGCGGCGCTGCTTGTTGGAGAGGCAAATGATACGGTTATTACAGAATGCAAGACTCTTGGTCAGGTGCGGGCGGCCGGTGTCCTGGGCGGCATTGCCGGAGAGGCATATGACAGCATGATTTCCGATTGTAAGAATACAGGAAGCATTCTTGGCGGAACCGATATTTCCGGCAGTCTGGAGGCCTATGCAGGCGGTATCTGCGGTTCAGCGCATTCTACTTTTATAGGGGACTGTATCAACGATACAAATGACAGCTACAGTTCTCTTTATTCGGAAGGCAGTGTGGGAGGCATCTGCGGAAATATCTATGACAGCCAGGTATATAACTGCTATGTGGAAGGAAAGGTGGGAAGCGCATCTGCAGATTATATCGGCGGGCTTGTAGGCCGTATGCAGAGCGGCAGGGTAAAAAATGGAAGATTTGCCGGAACCATAGGAGCTTCCACTTCGTCTGCTTTAAAGACAGCAGGTCTGTTTATCGGAGAGATTGAAGGCGGGAATGTGGAACTGGGGGACCATCTGGAGTATCTTTTTACGAATTCAGAGGACAAGTACGCATTAAAGCCGTTTGGAAACAAGCTGACGCCGCAGATCCGGTTAGAACATCATATCGGGGCATATTATTCCAACAACAGGGATTTTTCCCTGTATCAGATGGGAAGCTTTGTCAAGCAGACCAGCCTCTTTTTCTATGAGGAACTGGAAGCGGGAGTATTGGCAATTGGAGACAGCAATATCCATCACTTTGCTGCAAGCAAGACCGGGGACCCGGTAAGGGGATATGCTGTTTCGGTTCCGGCCATAGATTATGGAACCTTATCTGTCATGGAGTCTCAGAATAATTATGCGAAAGAAATCAACTGGGCGAATCCCGGGGCTATTGCGGCAGGTACCAAGGTGCTTGTTTATACAAGCCCGGCCAATGATGTGGAGAGCGATCCGCCGGTTTACTACGAGCTGGAGCCTGGTTCCTTAACCTGGGTGTCCGATGACAGCGGGAAACATGAGGATATTAATTCGGAGACAGCCGATATCTTTTTCACCATGCCGGACGAGAATATCACTGTATCGGCCAAATACCGGGCAATGACAAACGGGGTTATTTTAAATCAGGATAACCTGGCTTTTGAGGTGGAACAGATTAGAAGCGGCTCCCGCTGGAATCCTCAGATTGCCTGGAAGATTACAGACCCCCAACATCTGACTGCCACAGTCATTCCAGACTCTGCAGCCAATAAAAACGTAGTATGGAATGTGAAGGACACAGACGGTTCCTCCACGGATGTGATTTCTGTGGACAATAAGGGGACAGTCACCGTAAACCAGGAGGCAAAGTGGATTCAGGACCTGATAAAAGCCGGTGTGACGAACCAGGAACTCTACCCTTCCAAACCAATCACGACGGAAGGAAAAAATTATGCTTCGGTCACGGTGACAACAGAGGCAGGTCAGAAACGGGCCAGCTGTCTGGCAACGGTAAACTTTAAGATAACAGACGAAACCACGGTTCCGGTGTCCAATATTACATTAAGCCAATCGGAAATCAGCTTTGATGTTGTCTGGGTGCTGGAGGGAAACCGTCTGGAGCCGCAGGTGGCTTACCGGGTAACGCCATCGCAGAGGCTGTATGAGACTATCACGCCGGAGTATGCGGACAATAAAGCCGTAAATTGGAAAGCCGGTGATGAGAACATGGTAACCGTGGACCGGGACGGGCTTGTGAGCGTGAACAACCAGGCAAGGTGGATTGAGGATTTAGTAAATGTGGATGCCGAGAATTTAAAACAGAATCCCTATGCGGCTTCCATAGCAGGCGGCAGCCGTTCCACTTATGTAACGGCTACAACCGTGGATGGCGGGAAACAGGCGGTCTGTGCCGTGAATATTAATTTTTCTACTAAAGATCATACGGTTGTCCATGTGGAAGGGGTGCGGCTGGATAAAAAGAACCTGACTTTTTCCATAGAAAAGATTATGGAAGGAAACCGTTTAAACCCCTCTGTCCGGTACGAGGTAACGCCGCCCCAAAAACTGAATGCAGTGGTTGCGCCGGATCAGGTGGATAACAAAAAGATATTCTGGGAAACAAATGACGGCTCCGTACTGACAGCAGATCAGGGCGGAACCGTGGAGGTAAATCAGGATTCAGCATGGATTCAGGCGCTGATTGCAGCGGATGAGGCCAGGCTGAAAGAGAATAAATATGCGCTTTCCACCGCGTCCGGCAGCAAGAAGGGCTTTGTGACCGTGACAACGGAGGATGGGCAGCATAAGGATACGTGTGAGGCAGATATTACATTTACCACTACAGACCTTACGGTTGTCCACCCGGAAAAGGTACAGCTTAATAAAGAGGAACTGGTATATGAGCTTGAACTTATAAAGGAGGGGAGGAGAAACAATCCGACACTGACCTGGAATATTACGCCTCCGCAGCAGTTGAGCGCGGCCGTACTACCGGAAGCAGCGCATAATAAGAATTATACCTGGAGCGTCAGCGACCAGGATATGGTAAGTGTTGATCATGGACTGGTTACAGCCCGCCAGGAAGCCAAATGGATTCAGGATTTAAACGGGGCAGAAGGAAGTAAGGAAGCGGTTGTTACGGTAACCACGGAAGATGGAGGGATTCAGGGAATCTGTAAAGTCCTCCTTCACTATAAAACAACAGACCGCACCTATTCCAGCTCCGGTTCTTCCAGCGGAGGAGGCGGAGGAAGCTCTTCCGGTTCCGGCAGACCAAAGGCAGCCACGGAGGCAGGACCTGCAGGAACCTGGATTCAGGATAGCACAGGCTGGTGGTTCCAGTACAAGGACGGCAGTTATCCGAAGGACACCTGGGTGCAGCTTGGCTACAATGGGAATTTGGAATGGTACCATTTTGACGGGAAGGGCTATATGCAGACCGGATGGTTTACAGACGTGGACAAAAGCCAGTATTTCCTACATAATGTCAGTGACGGAACCCAGGGCCGCATGGTAACGGGCTGGTATATGATTGAGGGGAATTGGTTCTATTTTAATCCGATATCAGACGGTACGCGCGGCTCTCTGTATGTGAACAGGAATACACCGGACGGATATACGGTAGGGGCAGATGGTAAATGGATTATCAAATAATCCCAAATAATCCCATCAACATAGCTGTCAGTACAGCATATAATAAATATAAGGATAGTCTGGGATACAGGCAGTCAGACTATTCCGGAAATATAAAAAACCGTTGCAATAAGGACGGTTTTGGTGTATGATTAACTTACAAAGAAGCTGTGAATCAGCGGTGGGTTGACACCTAAAATCTGATATCTTTTCCGAACGATGGTGTCGGAGGTTGGCAGGCAACGGAAAAACCTGATATTTTCCAGACACAGGAGCTGGAGGTTGGCAGACAACGGAAAAATCAACCACAAAAAGGGAATGTCTAGTGCTGCGGCATTAGCGTTCCCTTTTTTAAATACCGAAGAATGGTGGATTGCTATTGTGGATAAAAAGAGAGCAATGCAGATTTTAATAAATTCGGCCAGGCTTTACAAAGAGAATCTGGAAGATAATAAAGTGCTTTTTTTATATGGAATCCCGTCAGAGATAAAAAAGCAACTGGGTTTGCCGGATATAAAAATGTTACATATGGAGTATTATGAAACCGCCTTTCACAGATATAATTTTTTACATCTTACCGGGGTAAAGATTTCAGGCAGCCGGTTGTCATCGTCGATTCATTTCTATGAGGCGTGTCTGGCTTCCAGATTGAGAGAGGAGGATTTCAGTTTCTCCGATGATGGCTCCACGATTCAAAAATTGGATATTTTGGAACATATGATGAATCTTAAAAAGAATGTGACAATGATTGGAGATTTTACAGATCGGGGACCTAAACTTTTTACTCAGAAAGTAGCGGGAGGCACCTATGGCTGCATTGGCTTTGTTCATGATAAATATTCAGATCTCAATGTTCCTAATACGTTGTTGAAAAAGGATATCCGGGATGTGACCGTAACGCCGACCCAAAAGGTATATGCGGTTTTTTATAAGAGATATCAGGCAGAAAAATACTCGGACATGTCAAAAATTGACAAGGCAATCGAAATTAACAAGTGTGTGTTTCGGAATGATATCGAACGGATGATAAACCGGGAACAGTTGAAGTTACTGCCAGGGCCAGGGAAGTAATGGCAGCAGAAAGGGGAGTCAGATGTTGGAGAAGTCTATAGGGAGGGATAAAAAAATCAGGGAAATGATGCTCATACTGTACTGGAAAGCATTACGGGAATAATCCAGGATGAAGGGAAGCTGCTGGAAGATTACAGGTTAGAGCGTCTTGAGAAGAATAACGGGATAAGGCTTACAGATGAAAATCAACGGTTGGAATTATAGTTTTAAAAGAAATCCAATAAGGAAAACGTATAAAGGATGCCTGCTTATGATGACAGGTGTCTTTTTTTGCTGCTTCTTATTTGCATGTATCAAAAGAATGCCAGGGGATAAAAGCCAGCCAGTTGATTGTTTAAGTGGAATAAGTTCTATTCAAGCTGGCAAAATTGATGCTGTAATAAGTAATGAAAATGAAAGCTGGATTAAGCAGTTACAGGAAATCAATACAGAGGTTATAGGCTGGCTGCGGATAGAAGGAACGGATATTGATGGACCAATCTTGCAGTCGGAAGATAATACTAAGTATTTGACGGCAGGATATGATGGGAAAGCCAATCCGGCCGGAGCGTTCTTTCTTGATTATGAATGTGAATCTGATTTTTCCGGACAGCATAATATCATCTACGGACATAATATGAAAAATGGGGGCATGTTTCACGATCTGATTAATTTCAAGGAGGAGTCCTATTATAGGGAACATCAAAAAATCAAAATTTATACCCCTGAGAAGGAAATCAGCTTGCGCCCAATCGCAGTTGTTTGTACAGAGGCAGATGGAAGCAGGAGGATTACAGATTTTGCTGATATGGCAGATTTCCAAACCTATGCTGCAGCTATGTTAGAAGGAGGAAGGTACAGGGAGAAACAGGCGGAGGGCGTTACGAGACTCTGGTCCTTTGTCACCTGCAGCTATGAATTTGAGGATGCCAGAACCATTCTATATGCCAGGGAGTACGGTCTATAAAAATCATGCAAAAGTCTTGTTTTTTTTAAATACTGTGGACGCAGGGAAGTTCCGTTTGCTATGATGATGGTGAGAGAGTGGATAAACGGTTCAAAAATCAAGCTGGAGGTGGATAAAGTGAAAAAATTAATGCGTATTACCACAGTATCTCTCATTCTGTCATGTGTGATGGCAGTTACCGCATTTGCAGGAAAATGGGCAGGTGATGATGGCGGCTGGAGATATGTGCGGGATGACGGAAGTTACCAGAAAGACGGCTGGCTTGAGGATAAGGGGAACATGTATTATATTTCCAACGGATATATGAAATTTGGCTGGATAAAGGACAACGGAAAGGATTATTTCATGGGGGTGACCGGAGCCATGTTAAAGGATGCAGTCACGCCTGATGGGTTCAAAGTGGGAAGTGACGGGGCATGGCTTGGTCCGGAGTCCGTTATTGATGAGCGAGGATTTACTACCCCATATGATGACCACAGTTATTTCCTGGACGAAAACTCCCTCGAACTTATCTTTGACGCGGAGACAGATTATGCGGAGGAGCTTGGCAGATGGGGGATGTCGGATACCCGCATTTTAGCGGCAATCAGGGGCGTCTATCCGGTGAGTGCGCTGAACGAAAAAGAGGCGGCCGTCTATCAGAAAACAGCAGAGTTCCTATCTGGTTTTAACTACCAGCTGAGCGACAGGGAAAAAGCGGAGCGTGTATATGAGCATATCCAGGGGTGCGCTGTTTATGATACAGGAGAATTCAAACCGGATTCAGATACCATATATGGGGTGCTGGTTCTGGGACAATCGGAATGCGTGGGATTTGCCAGGACGTATAAGCTGTTGAGCAATGCAGTAGGCCTTCGGTGCGGTATTAGTGACAACGCCGCCCATGCGTGGAACAGCGTGATGATTGACGGGGAATGGAAAGGAATTGACGCTTCCGCAATAGGAACCTCCCCTTCATTCTATTTAGACAGGAGACAATTTTCCTGCCCGGTTTGCGGTACCAGTTATACGTTTGGTGCAAGAGAATCGGCGTGGACCTGCCCGGTCTGTGGCATTGAGTACGATAACCCCAGTTTTAAGTGAATCGTAATTCTCAAACTCAGCGTCTGTAAACAATATAATATGAATAGAAAAACACATCCAGACAGAGAAAGCTGCCGGATGTGTTTTTTATGCGGAAATGAAGGAGGACATACGTTTGAAAACAGGATATTTTCCTAAAGGCAGGCAATTAACAGCATTCCTGCTGGCGGTTGTGCTTTCCTTGCTGCCGATTCTGTCAGTGGAGTTTGGCGCTTTTACATCCTGGGCAGATGGAGAGGGAAGAGGGGAGACATACACTTATTATGGAACTCAGAATCTGTTAAAGGAAGGGGCCAGTTTCCCGTTTTACGGAAAGGACCATAACCGGGTTGGTTTATGGCCGTATGGAATCACAAATGCCAGTGATTCGGGAAACAGTGCGCCGGGTTATTGCCTGGAACCGAATAAGTCAATGAGAACCAGAACACAGGGAACCTTCCATTCCTATGACCTGGATAAAGACGGAGATAATCTTCCTCTGGGGCTTACCCGTGAAACAGCAGAAATTTTGTGGTACGCGCTCTCGTCTTCAGGTAACTTTGAAGGATATCAGGAGCGTGCCGGAAAGGTCAGCCAGGGCCATTATATACTTGGTCAGGCAGCTACCTGGGCAATCATGAGCGGAAACTGGGCTGGGCTTGAGGACTTCCGGAATCAGATGGAGGTGTTGATTGCCAATATCAAAGACCCTTCGGTGGCAGCACAGACCAGAGGGGCATTGACGCAGTTTTTCAATCAGACGAACGGGGCGGTGGAGAAAGGCGCAATCCCCGGTTTCGTCTCAAAGTACCAGACCAACGCACCTGTCCATAAAATGGATAAAAATGATGATGGTACTTACAGCATTTCATTTGAGATAGATGGCAGCGATTGGCGGCAGACGGAACTGGAGTATGAGCTGCCTTTGACCTGGAGCTACAAAATTTCAGGAAATCAGATTACGTTTACCTGTACCGACGGAAATCCAGATATCGGATTGGTAAGAGGGCGATTCAAAGAAGGCTCCCCGGCGGCACAGTATTGGGTAAAGCCTAATACATTTAAGATATGGTATCCGGACGGCTGGACAGAAGCCAGTGCCACAGAAGGAAAACAGGCCATGATTACCATGGCTGGCAAGGAAGAGCCTTGGGAAGTGTGGCTTCAGTTTGGTAATAACAGTACCACCGTTACAAGCGGACGGTATGAAATACCTTATGAGCGGCATGAGCATGAGGAGACATTTAAACGAAACTATAAGATAGAGCTGAATAAGTATGATTCAGAGACCGGAAAACCCTTGGAAAACTCGGACTTTGAAATCTTAGAGCAGTTCGACTTTGGGCAGCTTGACGGAACAAACCTGGAGGAAGATCAGTTCCGGGAGGACAGTCCTTTATCGGAAGGAAGATTTGGCACTCTTACTGTATGTGCAGACCGTATCACCACGGACCGTCAGGGGCATTTGGAGCATACAGATTTAAAAAAGTATGACTATTGCAAGACGTATTGCAATGGACATCCTGACCCCATCATTGAGTATTACGAGGCAGACGGAGATGCGGATGAAGAGGAGCAGGAGGAAATTGATGCGAAGAATGAAGAACTGGAGCGGGAAGCCTGGGAAGCGTGGCAGCAGTGTGTTGACTGGTGTGAGGAAAACTGTGACTTCCATTCCTTAGATGAAGGGGTAGCCCGTGACGCTCTTGAGTTGGACCGTGACGAGGCATGGGATAGCTGGATTCATTTAGAACGGGTCTACACGGCCAGGGAGATTAAGGCCAGGCTGGGATATATTCTCCATGACCTTCATAATGATGATATACCGGTTGAAATCGTAACCTTTTCATCATCGGAGGCAGGCGGAACGGGAACTGTAACCGGAACTTATCCGGGGAATAAAAAGGGAACGGGAACGTCCTTGGTGTCTCCGGGCGCAGACCTGGCAACGCCGTCCGAAGTGATGGTAGAGGAAGAGGCAGAGGAAACGACAGAGGAGCCGGAAATATTCCGGCATGAGGTTCCGGTAGTACAGGCTACGGCAACGCCATCTGAGGCAGAGAAGCCTGCAAAGGAGGAAAACGGAAAAGAGACAGAAGAACAAGAAAAGGAAACTGAAGTTTATACAGAAGAAGCCCAGGAAAAGGAAGAAACAGAAGAGGAGGCTGATTTAGAAGAGTCACTGGAGGAGGATATCGGAGAGGCGACACCCAATAATGCGCAGCGGACCAAGCTGGAGTTATTGCGCGGCGGGTCATATGCGGAGGAAGATGGAGAAGGCGGGATCTGGGCCTGGGACGGGGTGATGCATGACAGCGAGGTGCCGCCTGTTAATCAAGGTGATTATCTCCATTCAGACACCGGGTATCTGTTTGAAATATATGACCACCGGACAGAAGGACAGATTCATATAAATAAAAGGGATCTGGAACTGTATAGTTACGGAAAGACCCAGGGAGACGGAACACTGCAGGGGGCTGTCTATGGCTTGTATGCTTATGAGGACATCATCCATCCGGATGGTTATACCGGAACCGTGTTTACCGCCGGCGATTTGGTGGCCGTGGCTGCAACCGATGAAAACGGGGATGCCTCATTTCTTGTAATTACAGAAGAATCAGATACCAGTAAACAGGCTCCCAATCTCTATGATGAGAATATCGAAAATAATGGAAACCAGTGGATTGGCCGTCCGCTCCTTTTAGGCAGCTATTATGTGGAAGAGATTTCAAGAAGCGAGGGATATGAGCTGTCACGGGTGGGGATTAACCTATCAGAGTCTAACCGTACCGGGACAACCTTCCCGATCTCAAAGTCAGGTACAGTCAGCGCTACGGATTTAAACCACCGGATTAATGAGTACGATGGAAGCTGGAATGATTTTACCGTGACCTATTTTGACACGTCCGGTTATCAGATCAAGGTGTCTGGTTATCCCGAAGGATCAAAATTCTACCGGGTAACGGGAGAGGAAAAGACCTCAGAAGAACAGGTGATTACCGGAACGCAGCGGATTGAGAAGCGGGATTCCAATGGAAATATCATTTACAAAACTGCAAAAGGAGGGGAATATAAATATAACCTTGACGGGACCGTGAAATTGAAATTTGATGAGGAGGGAGAGCCGGTCTATGAAGCGGAACCGATGGAATTTACCTACTTTGCCGTAAATCGTCTGAATATCGGTGTTGCAGCGATTGAACGGGAGGATGAGGGCGACCCGGATATAGAGGCATCGGAGGAGATTGATAAATCGTATGTAAAGAAGCAGGCGAATGAAGCGCTCCTCTATTCAGGATATAAAGACAGCCTGGACGGGTATCCCTGGACAATCATAGAGTTTGACGGGGAAACCAATGAGCAGTTCATTGGGGAAATTCTGGAATATTGCGCTTCCGAGCCATTTTGGGATGCCTACCGTGTGGAACGGGTTTATGAGGAAAACGGTGTCTGGAAAGCAATCCTCCGTTATGGATATAAGGCGCTGAGTGATGCGGCAATTTATGACAGGGCGGCTGACCGCCTGGTTGTAAAAGGTACCTGTGACTCAGGCTTTTTTTATGCCATTTATGAGGCGGACGAATTTATCCGGAATGGGAATCGGTTTACTGTGGGAAAAAAGGCAGTAAGAGAACCGGTTAAGCAGGGCGAACCATTGGTCGTGGAATACGTGTATCCGCAGGCAGCTGATACGTATGAGCCAGGGGAGATCATTATGGACCATGAAGGAAATCCGATACCGGAAATGGAGACTGTCCCTGTGTACGAGACGGTACCGGTATTCCAGTATGAGGAGAAGCTGGAAGAAATCGAGGCAGAGTTTGACCAGTACAGCGGGCTTTATACGATAGATATCGACACTTCAGATGTGAACTGGGAGACCCAGGGAGGCTCCCTTACCGTTACATACCGGGCGCAGGCGCCGGAACAGACTATTATGGTAGATGGCACCCAGATGGATTACGGCGATTATGTCCGGCAGTATGAAAATGCCTCTGTCAGTGTATTTACAGAGAAGGAGGCGATTGCAGAAGGCTCCTATATACAGGAAGCCGTTCTTTTGTATCCCGGTCAATATCAGGTGGATCAGGACGCCGGCACCGGGGATAATCCAATCATTGTCACCCAGCGGGTAATAAAGCAGGCTATCAAAGTGACAAAGGATATCGCAGAGGATTCTTATAAGGATACCAATACCTATAAAATCCACAGGGATCCCTTCACGGTGCTCTTTGGCGGATTTAATAACCGCCCGGAGGCAAAAACCATACCGGGTTTTTCGTTTAAGCTGTATCTTCGGAGCGATTTGCTGGAAACGGGATTTTTAAAAGAGACAGAGGACGGAGCCTATGATTACGAAACCTTTTTTAAACAATATCCGGAACTTGGGGAACTGCTTGCCGTGGAGTGGGACGATCCCCGCCATGATGTGGATCATGACCTTAAAACATTACATGCCAGCCGCGGCGGCGGGAAGGATGATTACTGGGGCCAGAGTATCATGCTGCCGTATGGTGTGTATGTCCTGGTGGAGCAGCAGCCGACGGAGATTCCCGGCAAGCACTACGAGATTGACAAGCCAAAGGAAGTGGAGATACCATTTGTCCCTCAAATAGATGAGGACGGGACAATCCATGACAAAAATCCATCCCCGGAGTATTTTTATGATGCAAAACTGACGCCGGAAGAACTGATGGAACGATACTTCATACGTTTTAATGAGGAGACACACACCATCAAGGCGCACAATCATGATGGGGATTTTCTGGTGTTTAAATACGGCCTGGAGCCGGACAGTGCCAGAGACTGCGGGAATGAGACGGTAGCCGGGTATTACCACTATAAAAGTATCAGTGAGGATCACGGGCAGCAGGACGATGTCTATTATGATGTCTATCTGGACCGGGACGGAAATGTGGCGGATTACGGGGTGACGCTTGATGGCGTGGATACCATGACCGGAGTTTCCACTGCCATAGACCGAAAGTACGCAAAAGCACTGGTTCCATGGAGCGTGTTAGACCCCAGATACGGGGAAGTCATCAATGATAATGGGGATATCGGAAACAGGGAGCCTGGTCTGGAAAAGGACGGCTCCTTTAATTTTATCAGCTTTGCCAACATGGATTTTGAAAATGAGTTTTACGGTTCCCGAATCCGTATTGAAAAGCTGGACAGTGAAACTGGTGAGAATATTCTGCATGACGGAGCGTTATTTAAAATTTATGCAGCCAGGCGGGATGTGGTAGGGACCGGGACGACCGGGGTGGAAGGGACTGGCGATGTCCTGTTTGATGAACATGGGATTCCGCTCTATGATGAGTCCGAGCAGATTATCATGCGTGATGAAACTGGGGCAGAGGTCGGAATCTTTAAGGCATACAGCACGATCCGGGACGGTGAAGTAAAACAGGAGGACGGAAGCCTGAGTAATGAGAAACAATGCGTGGGCTATATCGAACTGCCTCAGATGCTGGGAGCCGGCTGTTATGTCCTGGTGGAACAAAATCCACCGGAGGGTTACGTGCGTTCCAGGCCCATTGCCATTGAGGTCTACTCTGATCTGGTGGAGTATTATGAGGATGGGGACGCAGGGAAAAAAGTGCCGGCGGTTAAGTACCAGTACGTGAAAGCTATTGGAAAAGATGGGAAACCGGTAATGGAAGATATGCACCAGATGGTGGTAAAGGACCAGCCAATCCATCTGGAAATCCATAAGGTAGAGCAGGGTGATGATACCATTACCTACCAGGTTCATGGTGATGAAAAGCAGTTAAAGGAGAGAGGTGATGTAATCCTCTATTACTGGCCGAACGGTGAGTATGCCGGGTATGGCTACGCCACGAAGACCTATGATGAGTGGTCAGCTATTACGGTATCCGGTACAGAGGAAGAGCTAAAGAAGATGGGCGATGTGAGGCTTCTTTACCAGGAGGATGGTACGTTTACAGGGAGGGGAATCCGCTACAATACTTACGTTGGAAATGCAACACTTACGATGTATCAGGGACTTCAGGTAGAAAAGACCGGAGAACATGAGTACAAAGGGGTCACGGTAAAACGCAATATATTTGATTCTGTCCTTGGCATAACGGCAAGTGATACCGGAGTTGATACCGATATCCGGATTACGGAACAGGACGCACAGAATAACGACATCTGGGATATTACAGAGGAAAAGAATCCGGATGTACCACTCTGGTATTTTGATTTGGAGTATGACCCCACTGAGTATGATGAGGCAAGCGGTATCCTATATGGGCTTGATGACTGGGGGAACCGAATCTGTATGCTGGATTCCGAAACTGGTATGGCGTATGTGGAAGATGAGAAAGGGAACATCATCGTGTGGCCGCTTGACAAAAACGGAAATAAAATCATTTCCCAGTCAGTGGAGGTCCACAGGGACGAAAATGGAAAGGAGACGATAAATTCAGACCTGGAACCGGTTGTCGATGAGAATGGCCTGCCCATCTATTATAAAAATGGCGGGGTGACCATGGCAGACAATGAGTGGGTGACATCGGCCGGGAAACAGGCCCATGAGATAGCCAGGGTGCCGGTTGGAGCCTATATTCTGGAGGAGACCGTTGTGCCGTCTTCCGTAGGCTATGTACAGACCATGCCAATCGGTATGCTGGTAAACGAAACTACAGAAACGCAACCGTTCTATCTGGAGAATGACTTTACAAAAATTGAGATATCAAAGCTGGATATGACATCGAGAAAAGAGGTCGAAGGAGCGGAACTAACGCTCTATGTGGCCCATAAGGTTTACGATGACACCGAAAAAGGCTGGCATTTGGAAATTACCAGAGATTTGGAGGGAAATCCCAGAATCCAGAAGCAGTGGATATCCGGTTATGAATATGACGGCCGCGGAAACTTAAAGCTGGATGAGGATAACAACCCCTTAAAGACCACAAAGCCCCACTGGATTGATCATATTGCGCCAGGTGATTATATCTTGAGGGAGACGAGGACGCCTACCGAGGCCGGATATGTGACTTCCAGTGATGTGGAGGTCACCATTCTGGAAACCGGGGAGGTGCAGGGGGCGGTCATGGAAGATGACCATACTGCAGTTGAAATCCTTAAAACAGATTCCAGAACCGGAAAAGCCCTTGATAATGAAAACCCGGCAGTGCTTGCGCTTTATCCGGCAGTGCTTAATGAAAACGGGGAGCCGGAATATGATGAGAATGGGCAAATCCGCTATAATCCGGAGGAACCGTTTTATAAGTGGACCACAGATGATGGAAGCGAGGTCCGAAAGACAGCGCATCTGGTGGAGACAGAGGGCGGACATAGTTATATTGCTTACGACTATGACATAAAGCCGGTTCCCGGCAGTGTCCAGTCCGTGTGCTATGTGACGGAGACGGGAGCCATGCATTTTGACTATATGCCGGTGGGCAAATACGTGCTGGTAGAGGAAGTCGTCCCGTCCGGCATGAAGAAAGCCGCCCCCATTTATATTCCTGTTTTAGACGTTGGGTCGGAAACCAGGACTCAGAGTTTTACCATGGTAAATGAACCGATTATGGTTCTTTTTTTGAAGACCAGTATGCCGGGAGGAAAAGTCATCGCAGGAGCCAGGATGGCTGTTTACCAGGCTGCAGAGGACGGGAGCCTGACAAAGCATAACCGTTATGATGAGGAGGGAAACCAGCTTTTCATCACAGATACTGATGGGAATTTCATTTATGATAAGGATGGAAACCTGATACCTTCCGTGGACTATGAGGAAAGCGACCTTGTGGAAACCTGGATATCTGGCTCTGATGGAGTATATACGGAACAGGATCAAAAAGAAGGCCGGATACCGGACGGATTTGCAGCAGGTGATTTGAAACCGCACAGGATAGAGGCTCTGCCCCAGGGAATTTATTATCTGGTAGAACAGCAGACTCCATTCGGCTATGTCAGGGCGGAGGAGATAAGGTTTGAATCCGTGGAGAGCAGCAAAGTCATTGAGATTGAAATGGTTGATAAGAGTATCAAGGGACGGCTGGAAATTACAAAGACTGATGCGGAGAATCCGGACAAACCACTGGCGGGCGCAGCGTTTAAGGTCACAAACATAGATAAGAATACAGCCATAATCCTGATTACGGATAGTAATGGGTACGTTGGAAGCAGCTATATGCCAATCGGTGAGGTGAGCGCGGACGGATCTGTAAGCCTGTATACATTTAAAGTACAGGAAGTAAGCGCACCGGACGGATATTTAATCGATCCGGCTGTTCATATATTCCAGTTCAATGTAAAAACAGACCGTGTGGAATACCTCACATACCACTATGAGGCGGCAGACCGGGCGAACTCTGTTGAAATATCCAAAAAGGACTTAACATCAAAGGAAGAGGTTCCGGGCGCTCTGCTGGAAATCCGTCCGGTAAAAATCACGACGGACGAATCAGGAAATGAGATAAAAGAGGAAGGGGAGATATTTGAAAGCTGGAGGTCTTCTTCGGTTCCGCATGTAATTAAGAACATACCGGCAGGACATTACGTACTGATTGAAAGAGAAGTGCCGGACGGATATTTACAGTCTGAGAAGGTCTATTTTGAAATCAGGGAAAACATGACGGCACCGGAATGTGTGGACATGTTTGACGAGCACATCACGGTGGAGATTGAGAAGCTGGACCAGGATACGGGACACTTCCTTCCCGGGGCCAGGCTGCAGCTCATTGAAAAGAAAACCGGAAATGTGGTAAGGGAGTGGATAAGCGGCGTGGTACCGGAACGCTTCACAGCTCTGCCTGCCGGGGATTATGAAATCCGGGAATTGGAAAGCCCGGAAGGCTACCAGGTGATGGAGCCGGTGGAAATCACAGTTTTACCTACCGCAGAACTGCAGACATATACGGTCCGTAATTATCCGATTCAGGTTGTGATCGAAAAGGTGGACAAGGAGACAGGGGAGTATGTAAGCGGAGTAAAGCTGGAACTGCTTAATGAGGTGAAAGAAGTAGTGAGTAAGTGGGTAACAGGAAGTGAACCAATGGTATTTACCGGCCTGCAGGCAGGTGTCTATTACATAAGGGAAACAAAGACCGCAGACGGGTATCAGCTTTTAAACGAGCCTGTAAAGATTGTGGTTACGGATTCTGCCGGAGTGCAGACGTTCCGGATTGAGAACCAGAGGATAGAAGTGGAGATTGAGAAGGTGGACGGTGAAACCGGACAGGCCCTTTCCGGGGCTAAGCTGGAGCTTGTGCGTCTGCCGGATGGGGAGGTAATCAGACAGTGGGTATCTGCCGACACGCCGGAGGTGTTTAAAGGAATTTCCGCTGGGCGCTACCTGATCCGGGAGGTGGAATCTCCGGACGCCTATTTAAATATGCCGCCGATGGAAATACAGGTTACGGGCCAGGAAGGCGTACAGAAGTTCACGTTCCAAAACTTCCCGATACAGGCGGAGATTGAGAAGGTGGACGGAGAAAGCCATGAGTCGGTAGCCGGAGTGAAGTTAAAGCTTGTAAAAGAGGACGGCGCCGTAGTCCGTGAATGGATGACGGATGGGAACCCGGAACGCTTCTCGAAGCTGGAAGCAGGGGATTATCTGGTTTACGAGACCAGCGAAGCAGATGGCTACCAAAAGCTGAAAGAGCCGGTAAGGATTACGGTAACAAAGGATTACAAAATCCAGGTATTTACCATCGAGAATCATAAGATTGAGGTGAACATAGAGAAACTGGACAAAGAAACCAAAGAGCCGGTAATCGGAGCGGTTCTTCAGTTAATCAGGAACCGTGATGGCGCGCTGATGAAGGAATGGGTTTCAGGAGTGGAGCCAGAGCATTTTACGGGCCTGGAAAAGGGCTTCTACACCATAAAGGAAGTACGGGCTGCAGAGGGATATCTCATTTTGCAGGAGCCGGTCATCATTGAAGTAACAAACGATGCCGGGGTGCAGAACTTTGAAGTGCCAAACCAGAAGCTTGAGGTAGATATTCAGAAAACGGACGGGGAAAAACCACTTCCGGGTACGAAGCTGCGGCTGGTAAGGGTGGACAATCAGGAAATCATACGGGATTGGACATCAGGGGAACTGCCGGAGGTCTTTAAGGGATTGGCCCCTGGATTATATGAAATCCATGAATTGGAGCCGCTTCCAGGATATCAGATGGCTTTACCGTTCACGGTTGAGGTAAAGGAGGGACTGGAAAAGCAGTATTTTGAGATGGAGAACAAACAGATTGAAGTACATGTGGAGAAAGTAGATTCCGAAACAAAAGAACCTGTGGCAGGAGCCGTGCTTCAGCTATATTCCAATCCGGGAACAATTTCTGAGGAACTGGTAGAGGAGTGGGTGACTGATGGAACGGTGAAGAGATTTGCAGGGCTTTTGGCCGGTGACTATGAAATCCGTGAGAAGAGCAGTCCGGACGGATATGCTACGATGAAGCCCATGAAGTTCCAGGTGACTGATGAGCCTGGTATCAGGGAAATTACCGCTGTGAACCAGAAAATCCAGGTGGAGATCAGCAAGCAGAATGGAAAAGACCATAAACCTGTGATTGGTGCGAAGCTGCAGATGGTACGGGAGGCTGACGGCCATATTGTCCGCGAGTGGGTATCGGGAGAAAAACCGGAAGTCTTTAAGGGGGTGGCACCTGGCCGATATGTAATCCGGGAGGTGGAGGCCCCGGCAGGATTTGAGAAGATGGAGCCGGTTATGCTTGAGATTAAGGACCAGGCGGACAACCAGGAATTTACGGTTTACAACTATGAGATTAGGCATACACCAGACAATCCAGACGAAGATGATGAAAAACCCGGTGACGAGTATGGCAATATCTCCAAAGTAGATGCGACTACCGGAGAAAAAATTGCAGGGGCTACCATTACCATCTATAATCCTGACGGCAGTATTTATTTTACCGGCGTATCCGATCAGAACGGCAATGTGCGGTTTAAGAAGCCAAAGCCAGGAGTCTATACCTTTAAAGAGACAGCGGGGCCAGAGAATTACTATGTGAATACGACGGTTTTCCAATTCACAGTGGAGGAGAACGGCCATGTTGTCGGGGACAACACGGTAAAAGATTATAAGAAAATGCCGGTTGTGATACAGAAGGTGGATATGGAAACAGGAGCAGGGCTTGCCGGGGCTGTCATCCGAATTATGGATCATGCCGGGAATGTGGTAATAGAAGGGACAACGGACCGTGAAGGAAAGATTTCTTTCCTGCCGGAAGAACCCGGACAATACCAGTACCAGGAAGTGATTCCACCGGAAAACTACGAGCGTAATCCGGCTGTGTTTACATTCCATGTATTTGAGGATGGCAGCGTGATTGGGGACTGCGTGTTAAAGAACAGCAGGCATTACGGAACCATAACGGCAGAGTACCAGTCAAAGCTGGGAGGAAAGGGGGAAGTTGTGTTGAAGGGACTGGAGGACTTACCGAAAACCGGTTACGGGGAGGAAGAATCCCATCACGGGGCAGAGATGGCCCTGCTTTTACTTGCGGTGGCTGTGATGGCACTGGCACTTAGGAAGCGCCGCCTGATGAAGATGGGCTGTATGGCTCTGCTCGTTATGCTTTTGCTGGCAGGAAACAGCCGGGAGACATATGCGTCGGAGGAAGTGTACCGGGAAGAACAGTATGTCACAACCGACCGGGACGAGAAACGGAATGATTTTGTCCAGGACATCACAGTCGATGGGGTTTCCTACCATTTAAAGGAAGTGCGGCATGAGATTCTTGGACAGCGCCCGGCAGAACCTTCCGACAAGGAACTGATAACCGTTTACAGTGACGTTTTCTTAGAGGATACGGATGAAAAACTGATTCCCGCACAGGAGATTGTGCGGGAAGGCTGTATCTATGAGCTGCAGGGATATACGAAGGAGAAAACCGTGATACCGGCTCATGAAGAACTGGCAGAGGACACGGTACTTTATGAGGCGGTGGAGGCAATGGATACCATACCGGAGAATGTGCCAATCACGGTGACGGATGAAAGAACCGGACAGCAGACAGAACAAAGGGTTCCTCTTTCAGGGTATACGTTTTCAGACCGCAGGTGGGAGGATGGATTTGAGTTCCGGGCGGTGTTCCATGAATATGGGACACCGGGGTATCATTTGGGGGACATGATTGTCCCCCATAACGATGAGATGCCGCTGCTGGCGGGCTGTGAGGAAGAATTGCTGCAGTTGTTGGGGCTTGATAAAAAGAATTATGAAATCCAGAAGATGGAGTGGTCCGGCGACGCCTATCAGGATACGGAAGGAGTCATCTGCCGGGATGCCCTGATTTCGGGCCGCAAAATGATTGCGGACTGCAGCGCTGTCTATGGCGGCAGTGTAGTGTTTGAGGAGGAGGACGGATTCTGGTATGTGGCAGAATACCTGACAAGAGACTTTCTAAAAAAACAGGAGGTTGAGTATCAGGTAAAGGCAACGGCCATCTATACGCCGCAGAAGACATCCAAGGTGCCGGCGGCTCTTATCGGCGCAGGAAGCATACTTGCGGCATCGTCGGGCGCCGGCGGTATTTATCAGATGAAGAAAAGAAAGATTGTGAGGAGCATAAAAAAAGTTAGAAAAAGTTAGAAATACGGTTCACCTGGCCGTGGCTGTTTTATTACACTTAACTCATAACCAATATGGAAGGAAAGGAGTAGGGGATGAAATTGATGTGTAATAAAAAGAACGGGAGAAGCAGGAAACGGCAGCCGGATATAATCTGTCCGTACTGTGGCCGGCGTGCCGTGCTTCGACCGGCGGAATATGTATATGGCAGCCACACCATCGTGCATGGGAGCCGGCTGTATGTCTGCAGCAATTATCCGGGCCGGTGTGACGCCTATGTCAGTGTCCATGAAGGGACCAATACCCCAAAAGGGGAACTGGCTGACGGAAATCTGAGAAATAAACGGATACAGGCTCACAGGGCGTTTGACCGCTTATGGAAAAGCCGCCTGATGACGAGAAGCGAGGCATACGGCTGGCTGGCTTTAAAGTTGGAGATTGAGCCGGGGGAGGCTCATATCGGAAACTTTTCAGACTACTATTGTGAACAGACCGTGGCAGAGTGTGAGAAATTTTGGAACAGCTGCTGTAAAAAGGCAGCAGCATAGAGATTAGCAGGGAGAGGAGATGACTGGGTGCGTTTAGAGGCAGATGAGGAGGAGATGTATAAGAGGATGAACCGGCGTGATCTGTACCGCCGGTTTTCTGCAATTCTTGCGGCAGCAGGGGTGGTATTCCTGATTCTGATTGCAGCAGGATACCGGAGCTGGCAGATGATTTATTTTGCACTGGTTTCCATGGGCGGAGGATTGGCGCTGTTTGCCTGTTACTGGAATGAGGGGCAGTATGTGATGGATATGTCGGGCTGCTTTTTGGAACTGAGGGAGGGAATCCTCACTGTTTGCCAGCCTTTGAGGGCGCAGGAATATGAGACTGCAATGATAGACAGCGCCGAGGTGGGAGGGCTTGCGGAGGAAAAGAAGAACGGCTCCCCTCGGTTTTATGTAATGCTGAAAGAGAATAGCAGAAACAGCGGGATTACAGTGGGAGGAAACTCTTACAAGACCATACGGGTTGAGTCTTTTGGGTATGCAGGTGAGAAATTCCGGACCTTGTTTTTAAACCTCCGCGATGAAGTTTCTAAAGGTCTTGAGGTTTCACCTTTAAAAATCCCGGCGGATAAAAAATGGAGAAAGCGGAGGCAGTTTCCTTTTCCGGTTTTGTATCTGCTTCTCTATTTTGTGCCTGTGGTAGTTTCGTTTTTATCTTATTAGGAGGAAAAATATGCAGATATTCAGTGCAGTTGGAAAAAAAACATTGGATAAAAAGGGAAGATTTATGGTGGAGGCTGCTGGTGAGGAGTATTACCTGGTGAACATGGAGGTATATGTCTGGACGGCTCTGCTTTGGAATTTTGTTGAAAAAGAAAATCTCGGCAGCTACGTACTGAGTCTGATGGGACAGGTTAATGGCCATGAGGAAGCGGATCAGCTGCAAAGAAGAGTGAAATGCAGTGAGATACAATACTGCGTCAGCCGTCTGTTAAGGCGCGGGCTGTTGGTATTCGGTGAGGGGGACAGCCCGGAGGCCGCTGTGGTGGATTTGTTGTTAAAAGTATTCGTTACCCCTCACCGCCTGACATTTTCACTGCGTTTCCGGGCGCTCTGTATGGGGCTGTCTCATGGATTTTCTGTAAAAGGAGCGTTCTCAGGAATTTATATGAATGAAAATGAAAGGCTTCTGCTGGGAAAACTGTCACAGTCGGGCAATCTGTCCTTGCAGTTGGAGGATCTGTACCGGGTTCTGGAGGATAATGCAAAGTGGGCCTTCCGTCTGTTGCCGGAATACCAGGAACTTAGGGAGACAATTAAGCTGGATTTCCTTCTGTCGGTTGTGCAGCTCTATAAGAAAAAGCGGCTGACCATCCAGAGTGTTCAGGAAAGCGTGATGAGAGAGGCCGCCTGTTTATGAGGAAAACCAGAACGTGGATACAGGGACATCTGACAGTGCTTTTCAATGAATGGTCCGGCACACCGGGGATTCTAAGGAATAAGGTCTGCTGCCTGGCCGGACTGGCGCTTGTTATTTTTTGTATTGGCGCCTATGGGGGCGTCCGGTATCATGCAAGGGATTTCTTGGTGCTTTCGGGCTGCCTGTCCCTGGCAATGCTGTATAAACTATACGGTATCCTTAGAATTGTTTTGAGAGGGGAATACTACGTGATTGAGGGGACGGTTCTCCAGACATTGGGAAGGCGGAGGGCAGGGAGATTTTATCGGGCCACTCTATTATTGGATAATGGGATGACGGAGGTGCTGCTGCTTGATAAAAACCGGTATGTGGAAGAAGGAAAGCGATATCAGTTCTATTTCCGCAGTACGCACCTGCCTGGTTCCCAGTCGTTTGGGGCGTTTTTGGATACAGACAGTTATTTAGGGGTGGCAGAGGTTGGGGACAGGTGAGGCCAACGGTCAGTCAGGCATTATATGAACTGGTGAGAGGCCATATTAGTAAATAAGGAAAAAGAATGAGGACGCTATAATACAATATATAGAATGAAATGTTTGACACATGACATATATTGTGGTAATGTATAACTGATAGTGATTTTATATGTTTCCAAAACATATCAAAGATTTTGTCCTGGTAAGAACCGGGAGCATGAGGATTGAGGCAGTTGCCTGTTGCGAAAGCCGGACCAGGAATGGTTCGTTTAGAAAGACCCAAAAAGACGATAAGATTATCTTTTTGGGTCTTTTTTTGTGCTTTAAGAAGAACGAAAGGAGAGAAAGAGATGGTTGGTACACAGATTTTATGGAAAAATGCGGATTTATTGAGTATTGACGAATTGATTGAGTTAGCCGGACATGGTCTGGAATGGATCATTGAAGACGGTCATGTCACAGCTGCGGTGTTGCTGGAAGAAGCCAGCTAGAAAGGAGAAGGAATGAATTATCAGGATGATTTTTCAATTAATTTCACAAAGGAGAACCAGCTGCATGAGTTCCTGGGAGAACTGGAGGAACGGGCTGGCTGGGATGTCAGGCCCAGCAGTTCCATACGGGTATTGCCCACAGAAGAAAATGAAGCTCTGTGCCAGAGGATTACAGAAGAGATGGAGGAAAAGGGGATTATTCCGGATACCTGCCGAAATACAGGTCTTTTACTGAAGATGGGAAGGTCTGTCTATCCACTGGGAAGATCCAGCCTGGCTACCTTAAAGAGCAGGGCAAGAGTGAATGGAAATGCGCTGTCAGATTTGGAGAAGCCAAAGCTTGCCAGGATTTTGAATGACTGTCTGAAGGTAACGAGAGGCGATGCCCTTATCCGGATTCAGGAAGGCAAAGTGAGGGCTGTCCACGGAGGGGATGAGAGTGATTATTGTATATTGCCGATGACCGAGATTTTTGGTACGGCGTCGTCCTATATCAACGGAAAATATGATGAGGCAACGTTTAAGGCCGGATATTACGATCATACCATGACCACAGCCACCTGGGAGATTGAGGACGATGAACTGGTGTCCTCCTACCGGAAAGCGTTAAAGAATTACCGGGAGGATTTAAACGACCAGCTGTCGGCCGCGGTCAGAATTTCAACATCAGACGTGGGAGCCAGTGGCGCAAATATCTATTATTCCCTGCTGGTTGGCAGAGAGAAACGGCCGCTGGTGCTTGGAAAGGCATTGAAGCTGGCACATGAAAAGAAGGCGTCCATGGCAGAATTTGACGCCAATATGTCCATGGCGTTTGCCAGGTATGAGGAGGCGCTTGCCGGTGTTGAACGGTTATTCCATATTTATCTGAATCATCCGGTCAATGTGATTTCCGGGTTGATGGAGCGGGTAAAAATAGGAAAGAAATTAATTGCGGAAACCGTAGAGCAGTTTAAGGCCACCTATATGGGAGGAGCCTGTAGTGGCTATGATGTATACTGCGCTATTTGCACCAGTATTTTTTTGTCGGAGGTGAATGGTGTGCAGGGAAAGCCTCTGGCAGATTTAGAAGAGTCTGTTTCCAGGTGCTTGACGCTTCGGTGGAGCGATTACGATATTCCGGGAGATTTAAAATAGGAACCTGCAAGGAGGTGAAAATACTTGCTGAATTTAAACTATGAACCAGAGGTTTTTGTGGATGACATCACAAAGATTTCAGAGGAACAATGGCTGGAGTACCGCAAGTGCGGAATCGGAGGCAGTGATGTAGCCAGTATTTACCGGGTATCACCGTGGAAGACAGCCAATGAACTATATCATGAGAAGCTGGGACCTCAGCCGGTTGTGGAGGAAGAACGTAACTGGGTCAGCCTGGAAATCGGACATCGCCTGGAGGAACTGGTGGTCCAGATATTTATGAAAAAAACCGGGTTGAAACCGTATGCGGTAAGAAAAATGTTCCGCCATCCGTTGTATCCGTTTATGATTGGTGATGTGGATTTTTTTGTGGAAAAGGATGGGAAGATATGGATTGTAGAGTGCAAAACCAGTTTTAGCTTCAAGAAAGATGAGTGGGACAATGATTCCATCCCCTATCATTACATGCTGCAGGGGATGCATTATATGAGCGTCACCAATGTGGCAGGGGTGATATTCCTTTGCCTTTACGGCAATTCGGAGAACACATTTTTCATTAGAACCTTGTCCAGGGATTTGGAATTAGAAGAGGAAATGATTGAGCTGGAACGGGATTTCTGGATGAATTATGTTCAGGCGGGCCGGGAACCGGAGTTCTACGAAGAGCCTGATTTGGTATTAGAAGCTATTAAAAAATACCGGAAGGTTGAACCTGGAAAAACGATTGTGTTACCTGGGGAGCTGGAAGATGCGATGAAAAAATATGTACAGCTTGACGCAAAACGGGCAGATCTGGAGAGCCAGGCAAGGGAGGTAAAGGAACAGATTAAGGAGATTTATGTTCCGGTGCAGAGAGCACTTGGGCAGGCAGAAGGAGGAGAACTGAATACCGGTAATATCATTTACCGTGTTGGTTATAAAAAAAGAATGACAACAGCAATTAACAAAGCGGAGTTGGAGAAGTTGAAGCTTACATATCCTGATATTTATCAGGAATATGCAAAGACAAACGTTTCCAACATTTTTTATATTAAGAAGGAAGAAAAGCCGGCATGAAAAAAAAGCGGGATAAAGAGTTTATTGCGTTGTTTGACCGTTTAACTGGTAAACGTTCTAAGTGGGAAGTATGGAATGATTTTCTTACCATGGCCGCGATTGCCTTTGCAAATGTGATGCCGACGTATGAAAGGGCTGAAAGGGAACAGCGGTATCTGTCTGTGATATGCTCTTATGATATAAAAGAGCAGGAAATATTCCCCCGGCTTTTAAGCGTGGTAACTATGGCATTGGAGGAGAATCCTAAACAGGACTTCCTGGGAGAACTTTATATATCACTGAACCTCAACCAACATCAGAAGGGGCAGTTTTTTACACCATATCATATCTGTGAGTTTATGGCAGAAGTTCAGATTGGTGAAGAATTGCTGGCAGAGGTGGAGAAAAAAGGGTATATATCAGTTAATGATCCAGCCTGCGGTGCGGGAGCTATGTTAATTGCATTTGCCAATTCTGCCAGAAAACATGGATTTAATTATCAGGAAAAAGTGCTGTTTGTAGCACAGGATATTGATGCAACAGCGGCAAAGATGTGCTATATCCAATTAACCCTTTTAGGCTGTTCTGCCTGTATCATTATCGGAGATACAATAGCTAAGCCTGGATTTCACCCTGATAATGAGATCTATTATACACCTATGTACTATCTGAATGCCTGGCGGTTTTGCGAAAAGACCGGGGACAAGGAGATATCTGCCGATGAGATGGTTACAGAAACGGTCAATGAAACAAGCAGTGAAGCTGTTATTGAGGCAGCCGTCAGTAATCCAACGGTAGACGTAGAAGAAATCCGTGAGGCTTTCCAGGAAGATGCGAATGGTCAGTTCAGTTTTGGCTTCCTAACGGCATCATAAGCAAACAAATGAAGGAGGATTGGCATGACATTGCAAGAGAAGTTTGTGGGAATACGCAAAGCGATTCCTGCGTTAGTAAAACGCAGGTACAATGAGAATGTTGATTATGACTTTCTCAAAATAGATGATATCTACCGCTTTTTGACTCCGGCCATGAATGAGCTTGGGGTCAATTTTGATATTGTTGAAGAAACAGCTACCAATACTGACGAAAAGGGAAACCTGGTCTATGCTCGTTATATTTCAGGGGTAAATTATTGGCTGTACGAGGTGGATTTAAGGTTACGCTGGACCAACGTGGAGGACCCGCAGGATTTTGAGGAAGTAAAAATCCATGCGATTGGGACCAATGATATGCCGGACAAAGCGAAAGGAAGCGCTCTCACATACAGTTTGAAATATTACTTTTTTAATAAGTTTACGATTGACCAGGGCGGTGATGATCCCGATATGCAGGCCGCTGACGATGATGAACAGAACATGGCTAACGGGAAACATGAGGAGGAAAGTGAGCCTTCTGCGGTACCGGAGACACAGGCGCCTGCGCCTTCCCGCAATATAAAACCGGAAAGCGGAGTCCCCGTCCATTTGCCGGAACATGCAAAAACGGCACAGCAGGAGGAAAAGCAAACGGTCCCCCCTTCTTCCAATGCACCGGAACCTGGAGTTCTTACCGTGGATGAGGCCAAAAAAGTGGTTTGCAATTTTGGCGTGGCAAGAGGACGGACTCTGGGAGAGATTGCGCTTGACGGTGCAAAAGGCGTTGGTGATTTAGAGTTTTTTGCGTATAAATATAAAGGCCCTAACGATAACGTCCGGCAGGCGGCAAGAGTTTTATTGCAGGCTGCGTCTTAATTCGTTTCATTACAGGGGCTTAATCGTAAAAGGAGATGGTAAAATCGAAAATTTTATCCCTTCTTTTAGTATCGCAGATGTTGTAAAACTTCTGGAATTAACCCGTCTGACGGGCGGGGAGGATTCGTTTAATCTAATCTGTCCGTTCTGCGGGGATGAGCGTGGAAAAATGAACGCCTGTGTCTGGAAGGGCAGGATTAAAAATGTCTACCATTGCTATGGATGCGGTGCTGAAGGAAATATGCTGATGCTGTACTGCGAACTGATGGGGATTACCGGACCGGACTGCTATAAAATTGCATATCGTGAAATCCGTGAACGGCTGGCACGCGACGGATACTCTTCAAACCAGGCATATAAGATCGGGAGGCCATCTGTGGCGGAAGCAGACCCTGCGGACAGTATAAAAAGGAATCAGGTTTACAGCGAACTTCTAAAACTGCTGCAGTTATCAGAACAGCACCGCTTTCTGTTAAGGGAACGGGGGCTGTCTGAGGAGGCGATTGAGCGGTTCCGGATATGCAGCACGCCTATTCATGGAACGGAGGCCCTTGCCAGAAAACTTATATTAAAAGATTTTAGCCTGTCAGGGGTTCCGGGATTTTACCTCAATAGCCGGGGAAACTGGGATATCGCTTTTGGTAAGAAGTATTCAGGATATCTCTGTCCGGTTCCAGATATTGCAGGAAATTTAATCGGTTTTCAAATCCGCCTTGATGTGCCAATCCATGACCGGAAGTATGTATGGCTGTCGAGCACAGGACGGGAAAAAGGGGTTAGCAGCAACAGCCCCGCCGCATTTTTCGGGAATCCGTATGACACAAGCGTATGCGTGACGGACGGCGTGTTAAAGGCTCTTATTGCCCACGAGTTTTCCGGACGTACCTTCATCGGGAATCCGGGGGTTAATAACTATAAAGGATTGGAACTGTTATTGACGACCCTGGCAAAAAATGGCGTGAAAGAAGTGATTGACTATTATGATATGGACCGGCAGATGAAAATAATCTGCGATTACAATGACAAATCCTGTGATAAATGCGATTTAGTGAAAACGGAAGGATTGGTCTGCCCCAACAAGAAGCGAAAACGGACTGAAATCCGAAAAGGGAGCAACCGGCTTTATGCACTGTGTCAGGAGCAATCAATCCGCTACCGGCGAAAACAATGGGATTTAGATACGGATGGCAGTTGGGCAGGAAATTTCAAGGGAATAGACGATTATTGGAAACCGTATGTAGAACGGCAGAGGGCTGAATTCAATAGACGCTAGAGGAGGATTAGGAATGTTAGTTCCATTAATAAAAATAAAAGAAGGTGACAAGGTTCACATAGTTGGTACAAACAGCCATGATGAACTGATTATACAGAACAATGCTATACATTATCTAAATTTACAGGGGATGGTCGGGACTCAGTATCCCGATGAAAGCGGTATGTATTTTGTACCAAAAGAAACAACAGATGAATATGATTTATGTCCCTGGGCCACGGTAGAAATGGTGACTTTGGAGGAGTTGGTTGCAATAGCGATACAGAATATGAAAGACCAAACAAAGGCTAGTTTAAAGTTGCATGAGATATTTAGAAATTATCTTGTGGAAAAAGAGATTTGTGCTGCCAAACGCGATGATGATATATCAGACACGAGTGGAATGTTGTTTTAAATTAGATTTTGGAGTAAAAAATGAATCAAAAACGCATAACGCATATGATTGAGCGCGAGAAATATTTCATAGGATTGTTAGAAGGTAAGGACCTGTCCCGCTATGGGTATTGGGATATGGGGTACCACCAGGGCAGGCTGTCCGTGCTGGAAAACATGGAGGGCATGGCAGGCCCATGGACTCCGGTGGAAGAGTGCCTGCAAGAGGAGGACGGGGACTAGTAACGCTGGTGGCGACCGGATATCTTAATGGGCAGCCACATACTAGCTGGCTGTGCTGGAATGGTGATGACCAGGAGTGGACGGACATGGATAGGGATATAATTCTGGAGTAGTGATGGAAGGAAGAAACGGATGAAATGGATAAAAGTAGATAATAAAGGGAATCCAGTAAAGCGAAGCGGGAACACATTTATTCCGCATGACTATTCAAGTGAAGATGGGACTTTTTTAATAGTCAATAATAGTTTCACGGAAACTAAATTGCCATGGGTTTTAACGTGTGGAAACAAAATCTTAGGAAAGTTTAAAACATTAAAAGCGGCCAAAGAAGCCGTAGAAATAACCTTGATTTAGAGGAGGAAAGATGGAGTTTATAGCAATTAATTTAGATGATTTTCACAAGAATCAAAAGGACGCAGGAACAACAGCAGGCATGAAATTTATTGAAGCAGAAGATATGCAGAAAGCACAAAGACTTTTGGAACTTAATTACCCAGAGTCACCGTGGGCGGTAGTCTATAAGCTGGTTTTTGATGCCAACATAGTTAGAAGGCAGGTGCATTTGGATAATTAACATGTGATTGAATGGATTCAATATACACCTAAATCAGACACAATATCCATAAGGAAGATTGGCAGGCAGGGAGGTGGTTTTAACACAGGCTCCCTGCCTTAACTTTTATATTTATATTTTAAATACTTGATGAATTCCTGTATTTCCGCTCTGGCTTCTGGAGGAAAATTTTCCGGTAATGGTAAAAGTGGCTTGGTGGAATAGGGCGCAGGAGTATCTGTCAGACCCAGCAGATAATCGATAGATACCTGAAAGTGTTTTGCTATCAGGATTTTCATACTGTCGGGCGGTTCCGCCTGTTCACACTCGTATTTAGATATGGCATGTTTCGTGGTATTTAATATTTTAGCCAATGCTTCCTGGGTTAAGCCGCCGTCTTTTCGTAAATCATATAATCGTTCACCAATCATCAGAATCTCCCTATCTGTCTTTATTGCATCTTATAACTCAATTATAAGGAAAGAATGAAATAAAACTTGAAAGTAGCATATTTTTCTATTTATTGATAAAATAGAAAAATAAGATATATAGTGTGGAAAGGTGGAGAGAATATTATACATGAAAGTATGGAGGAACATTGTTATCACCGTATTAGCACTGCTTTTTGGATTATGGTTCGGTTTTCAAATAAACAGGTACCAGGAAATTAAAGTGAATATGGAAATTGCGGAACTATTGATTGATAAAGAGAGAAACTATTTTAGGGAGTGCTATAAGCACATTGAAAACCCGGACTATAATCCGCAGCTGGGATCCAGTACCATTTACAATTTTCGCAATGGTGTTTTAACCGTAGAGGAGCAGGATATAAAATACCGCTTAGAAGCTGATGATATGACAATCCGGTACTGGGTGGAGGACTACATCGAGATTCCCTGGTTTTTTCAGTTAAATAAAAAATACAAAAAACTCCACGAAAAGTATCAGCTCTATGAATTGGAATTTCGTAATCTCATGGAAAAGTTGTAGGGATTTAATAAATAAAATACCATATATAGATATATGATATTGACTAAAACTATATGTTGTGTTATTCTTGATGTGATATTTGATTTATGTCTGGTTTAAAGAGCCGGACAGTTTATTTTGTCCCAGCTTCTTACTGGGAGTTAAGATTTCAGGGAACACCCTAAAACGAAAGGGCACAGCAGGATTCACCTGCTTTATAGACACTTAGAATGAAAATTCTTTGTGTCTTATTTTTTGCCTAAAAATGAGAGAAAGGAGAAAGATGGATTTATTAATCTGTGTTGAAGAAAAACAGGAGGATAATATGAAAGAAACACCAATGGAATTACCTTTAACCGTGGCCGAAGCCTATGACTGTCTGCTGGTGAACAAAAATGGAGCGGTTCACAGCTATGTAAAAGGGTTTCCAGGGCAACTTTTCGGTGCGGAACTTACTAATGAACGGGTAAGAGAACTATTAAGCCGGGCGAAAGACAGGAACAATCTGTTTCTGGTAGAAGAAGGCATTTTGGATCATAACGTCAAAGCCTGGGACGAAAAGACAGAAGAGTGGATTTACTTAGAGTGCAGAGAAGGAAAAACAACAAATGCAGAAGGAGAGAGAGCATGAATAAATGTATTTTTTTAGGCAGAATGACTGATGATCCGGAAATTTCCTATACACAGGGTGAGACTGCAATGGCGATTGCACGTTTTGATTTTGCGGTAGATCGGCGGAGTACACGTGAAGGTGAGCCTACGGCGGATTTCTTCCGATGTACAGCATTTGACCGCAAGGCAGAGCTTTTGGAGCGTTTTGGCAGAAAAGGTCTGAAGCTGCTGTTAACTGGAAAAATGCAGAATAATAACTATACCAACAAAGAAGGGGTAAAAGTTTATTCCATGCAGTATGTTGTGGATGACCTGGAATTTGCGGAAAGCAAAAAGAACAGCAGCGAAGAGGGCGGAAATCAGGAGACACCCTCGGCAAATCAGCCAAGTCAGTCAGCGCAGCCGGGTCAGGCCGCACAGCCACGCCAGAATGCACAGTCAAGACAGCCTGCACAGTCGAACCGGGCTTCAACAAGACAGCCATCCCGGCAGCCGGCGAGACAGGCCGCGAGGTCAGCAGCCAGAGGTACCCAGCGGAATGCACCTTCCAATAACAAGGATGACTTCATGAATATTGATGATGGAATGAATGACGGAGATTTACCGTTTAACTAAATGATATGTACAAGAGGGGGACCTTTTTTAAGATGGAGGATAAGAATATGGAACAAAAAAATGTCAGAAAGATAATTCAACTTGTGATTATAGGAATCGGATGCAGCATTTTATTACCGTTCCTGCTCCCGTTTGCTCTTGGAATTGCAGTCAATGTCATATCCCTTGGAATCCCGCTTTTTGTTATCCTGTGTGCTCTTAAAAATCCATGGGCATTGGGAGTCTTAAAAAGCCTGCAAAAACATCTGGTTTCCCTGTTGGGGGGAACCCTTCCGGATGTATCCAGGGAGGAAAACAAGACTGTAGAAGCAGAGCCGATACAATCAGACACAGCAGTGGAATCCGAAGCAAACATAATTCCTGAAGATGAAATAAATACCCAGAACGTGATTTCCTGGTATGGAAGTATAGGAAAAGAGCGCCTAAATCAGATAATTGCCAGGCTCAATACGAAAGGCGTATATGAATGCTGGCTGCGTAAGGATGGAATCTGCAATATCAGAACCCCAAAGGGGTATCGGCGTGTTGGCAACCTGCCGGAATATCCGGGAGAGGAGGCAGTGGATATCTGCCGCCTTTTAACCAGGGATGGCGTGCAGGCAGTTGTAAAGGGAAGGTATGTGTATCTATCTTGGAATGGCTGATAATCGGAGGTATCAAATGTGATCCAGTGTACACCACATCGTAAGATTTTTTATAACGATGAAAATGGATATACCATAGCCTCTTATAGAACCGGCCAGACGATTCCGAAGCCGGCCGTAAACCAGACTTTAAAAAATGGAGAGATTGTTTTTACGGCCTTTGGAACTGCAATTCCCTTTATTGAGGGAATTAATACAGGACTGGAAGGAAAATGGGTAAAAACAGGCTATGGATTGCAGTTGTCTGTGGTGGAAAGCCAGATTTTTATGCCGACAACCACAGATGGGATTGAGTGTTATCTGGCGTCGGGGCTGATTAAAGGAATAGGGCCGGTAACTGCAAACCGGATAGTGAGCCGGTTTGGGGAAGCAACCCTGAAGATTTTGGATACACAGCCGGAAAAACTGCTGGAAGTAAAAGGTATTACGAAGAGTAAGCTGGAGATAATCCTTAAATCATACTCGGAGAGCCGCTCTTTACGCGAACTGATGCAGTACCTGGCGCCCCTAAAAGTGGGTCCGAAACGGGTATCCGATATCCGTGATTATTTTGGAGCAAACGCCTTGCAGATAGTGAAGGAAAAACCATTCAGGCTTTGTGAATTAAGCGGTTTCGGGTTTGAGAATGTGGATACCATTGCCAGAAAGAATAAAAATTTTCGGCCCAATGACACGCTGCGGGTTAAGGCAGCCATTCTCCAGGTGCTAAAAAATGCAGAGGGCGATGGTCATCTGTATTTAGACAGCAGGGAGATTGTAAAACAGGCGTCGGAACTTTTAAATTATGGCATGTACCGGCAGGCAGTGGAAATTCGTTTGATTAAGGCTATTGGAAATGAAATGGTCTTTTCCGATGAACTGCTGGCGGCTGAGGGGCATGTCCTGTACTCTATGAAGAATTATACGGCAGAGAAAGGGGCAGCGGAGCATATCCTCCGAGTGATGAATAACAGGCAGACATCCTTTGACATTGAACGGGAGCTGGACGAGGTGCAGGGGACCACTCACATGGTTCTGGCCAAACAGCAGAAGGAAGCGGTAAGAGCTGTATTTGCCAACAGCCTGTCTATCATAACGGGAGGCCCTGGAACTGGAAAAACTACAGTTGAGCGGATTATTCTGAAGATATTTGAGAGGAAAGAGCGGGAAAAGACCGCTCTTTTGTGCGCTCCGACCGGGCGTGCCAGCCGTAACATGGTAATCAGCACAGGATACCCGGCCATGACCGCTCACAAGGCGCTCTACATCACCGGTGAGGAAGAAGAAGTGAATATGGATTCGATAGAAGAACTGGACGAGGATCTGATTATCATCGATGAGATGTCTATGGTGGATATGTGGCTTTTTTACATTTTGATTACAAAGGTAAAGAATGGCGCCAGGGTAGTATTCATTGGCGACCCGGATCAGATTCCATCGGTTGGACCGGGAAGCGTATTTAAAGAGCTGATTGATTCCGGAGTCATACCGGTTACGGTTCTTGACGTACAGTTCCGCCAGGCAGAAGGGTCCCGCATTATCATCAATGCTTTGAAAATGAACAATGGAGATACGGACCTGTTATTCGGTGACGATTTTCAGTTTATATCCGTTGATAGCGACGAGGTGGCAGCCGAGGTGGTTGCTGACCTGTATCGGAAAAAGCTGGAGGCCGGTCATGGTGATACCGAGGTGGTACAGGTGCTTACGCCCTTCCGGAAAGATACGCCGGTGGGGTCCAATGCGCTCAATAGAAAGCTCAGGGAACTGACAAATCCGCAGCTCCCGGGGGGCCTGGAAATGAAGCTGGGCGGCTCCGTATTCCGCTTGAAGGATAAGGTGATGCAGTTAAAAAACACGGACGAGATATCCAACGGAGATATGGGGATTGTCACTGATATTTATCAGAATGAGGACGGAAGCCCTACATTAGTGGTTCTGTTTGAGGACGGTAGAATTGGTGAGTATGGCTCGGAAGATTATGGGATATTGATGCACGCCTACGCTACTACCATACATAAGAGCCAGGGCTCCCAGTATCCGGCAGTAATCATTCCGGTGCTTCCGTGCTTTAAGAGAATGTTGAAGCGTAACATCTATTATACCGCAGTGACGCGTGCCAGATATGAAGTGTATTTAGTGGGAAGCTGGGCCGCTTTTTGTGAAGCGGTTATGACGGATGATAAAGAAAAGAGAAATACAAAACTGGCATATCGGATTCAGATGGAGGCTCTGCGGATAGAAAAAATGAAAGCCCAGGGTGTCACTTCTGACGGACAGATTGCAAGCTAGTGAATCATTTACGAGGAGAAAAACGATGAACAGATATGAGGAAAAGAAACAGGCAAGAGTTGAACGGTACCGGAAACACGCAGAACAGGCAAAATGTGAGTCTGCCGCCTGTTATCAGCGGTCAAACGAGATTGCAAAGGCGTTCGAGGGTGGACAGCCAATAATTGTGGGACATCACAGTGAGGTGCGGGCCAGGCGGGACCAGAAAAAAATCTGGGATAACATGGAAAAGTCAGTCGAAGCTGGGAAAAAGGCAGCATATTATGAGGCGAAGGCAGAAGCTGCGGAAAACAATCAGGCAATATATTCCGATGATCCGGAGGCAATTCAAAAGCTGTCGGAAAGGCTGGAGGAATTAACGGAGGTACGGAACTATAAAAAGCGAGTAAACGCCTATTACAGAAAGCATAAAACATGTAAAGGCTGTGAAGATGTATCCGATGAGCATGTGGCATTGCTGGACAATCGGGCGGACCGTTCCTTCGATAAGACCCCATTTCACCGGTATGAGTTTACCAATTTAAGCGGAAACATCAATCGGGTTAAGAAACGGATTGCGGTTTTGGAAGCAAGTAAGGAAAATCCGCCGGCAGACTGGGATTTTGCAGGTGGACGGGTATGCATGAACCGGGAAGAGAACCGTGTCCAAATCTTTTTTGACAGTATTCCATCCCAGGAGTTCCGGCAATTTCTGCACAGGAACATAGGTTTCCGCTGGTCACGATACCACGGGGCCTGGCAGCGCCAAATTTCAGACGCCGCAATACGGGCAGCCCACACGGCCACAGAGCGGTTCTTGGCGGAGGAGGCGTGATGTCAAATCAGATTGATTCGGAAGAGACGAAACGGTACAAGGCAAGACTGCTTCGGTATCGGAAAGCCATCGTAAAGAACCTTAACCTGGATTTCATAAGGGAGGAGTTGTACACGATTGAGGAGGAAAGCAACGATGTCAAATGGTACTTTGACTCCGATGACGGCTCTGATTCGCTTCTCAATGCGCTGGATGGGGATTCAGATGAGGAATTTGAGTTTAAAATGATGTTTTGCGATTTATGCGCGGAATGTGAACAGATGCGGGAAGATTTACAGAACATTTATGTTCCGGAGTGCTTCGATGATTTATTTGTTGCCATCGGCGCAAGTGGATATGGCGGAGGTTTGCTGGGCTGGGACACCTATGAGCAGGATTATTTCGGCATAGAGCTTGACGACCGTGTTGCAGAGTCGGAGAGCAGGAAACGGCTGAAGCGGATGACAAAAGATCAGTTCATAGAATGTGCGCAGGCATGTTTTAAAGTGCTGTATGCCTATCTTGGCGTGCGGCACAGATATGACTGCCTAAAGGCGTCTTTCGACATTCTCCGTGACCAGAATACGGGATTCCTTCAATTAGTACAGCAGATTGAAGAGGCTTACGAGAGGGCAAATGACGATATGTTCTACAGTTGGTATGAATCTTCCAAGACATTGGACCGTTTAATCCGTAATATGCCCAGCGAGGCATGGTTACAGTAGGCAGCTAAATAAAGCGAGACAAAGAGATAAATAGAAAGAGGGATAAAATGGCATCTTCAAAAATATTTGAAAGCTGGACATTCAGTTTACCCATACCGGAGCCGTTTTTACAGACGCTGATCGAAAATGGGTTAAACAAAGCATCATCAGAGGAGGAGTATACATCCAGATACAATCTGATGCAGCAGGGAAAGCAGTCTACACTTCATGGCCCTGTTTTACGGGCGGTTCTCATTCTGGTGGAATTAATGGAGACAGATACGGACGGTGCGTTGGGGGTACAGAAAAATGATACGGGAGAAATTCAGTTCTATTGTGGCGAGTTCAAGAAAAAAAATAATGAGGACAGAATGGTGGTCGTATATAATTTCCAAAATGGAAGGTTTAGGGTCTGCGAGAGTGGAACCGGGATACACCGTCACATGTCGGCCTTGCGGTCGGGGCAGAGCGATGGAAAGTATTTAATATGTATGCTTGAATATGCCAGCTTAAATATGGATGGCCCATTGTTTGACATGGAATTTTTTGATAACTTCACAATTCTAAGAGAGCAGTACAAGAATAACTGGTCTAATATGGACGTAGCGCTTAAAGCTGCATTTATCTGTTGTGATAATATTTACCGGAGAGTGGAAAATGCCAATGCACTGGGGACAGACGGAATACCGGTTGACAGGAATTCCCTTGCCTCTGGAAATGCGCCTATTTTAACACCACAGGCGATTACAGGGGGAGAATATGCGCCGACCGAGGTTACGTCAGGACGGTTTGAAATCTTGAGCGTGAACAGGATTACTGCAAATTCAAAGCCAATCGGATCGCTGGGCAATAAATACTGTATGAATGTAGATTTGACAGAGGAAGAGAAGGCCCGCGTGCCGCAGATTTCCCCCAATTATCATGTATCGGAGGAAGTACAGGACATTCTGGATATGATTCATAATTCTCCCATGCGGACGTTCATGACCAGGGGCGATTCAGGAACCGGAAAGACCATCGATGTAGCTATTCTTGCCAGGGCGCTGGGGCTTCCGTATTACTTTTTAACCTGTTCAGAGGGGACGGATGAGATGGATCTTGTATCAACCATGATTCCCAATACCAATGACAAGGCAAAATCAGACTCTCCGGCGTTTCCTGATTATGAAGAATTTATGATGGACCCCTCCACGGTGCTGAGTGAATATACTGGTACTTACGAGGAGGATGTAGATATCAATCAGGCATTTGAAAAGCTGATGCGGCAAATCTATAAAATCGGTTATCAAAACTGCAAAGACCAGAAAGACTTTGTGCTGGTGGAATCGGATTTAATCAAAGCGTGCCGCAGGCCCGCCGTGTTTGAGTTGCAGGAGCCTGCGGTGATAGGAAAGCCGGGAACCCTGGTAAAGCTGAATGGCCTGTTGGATGACTGTGCCTCCATTACCCTGGCGGATGGCGAGATTGTCCGCAGAAATCCGAATACCGTGATTGTCTTAACCACTAACACGGACTATAAGGGCTGTAAGGATATGAATGAGTCAATCCTGTCCCGTATGTGTATGGTTTTTGACAAAAAGGAGCTGACACCTGAACAGATGAAGAAGCGGGTGATGGTGAAGACCGGCTGTAAAGATGAAATCATGCTTTTAAAAATGGCGGAGACCGTAGAAAAAATCAGGAAATATTGCAGGAATGAACGGATACGCGGTGGTGTGTGCGGATACCGGGAATATGAATCCTGGGTTTGGGCATACATGGTGACCGGTGATGTGTTAAAAGCGGCAAAGTCCACCATATTAAGTAAAGCGGCTTCTGACCGGGAATACAGGGATGAGATTTATGAGAACTGCATTAAGGTAAGCTACTCTGAAATTCTGGAGGCGGCATAAGGCGAAGGAGAATTTTTTATGAGTGAGAAAGATTATGACCGATTAAAAATCCAGAAGATTAAAAATAAGATCAGTAATAAGCAGGTTTTTACATCCAAGCTGTTTGTCCGTAACATGGAGAAGCTGGCAAATTCATTGGTCTGGGAAACGGGAAAAAAACTAAAGGTTTCAATGGGCTGGAATACCAGCCTGTCAGCAGCGATTGCCTTTACGGGTGGAAAAAGTGTGTATATCAATGCGGCAAATCCTATAACAAGGAGCTTTCCCACAAAGGAATTAAAGACAGACAGTCTGGTGGGATTTCTGGGGCATGAATGCGGCCACCAGAAATATACTGCCCTGTATTTGCGAAAATTATATGGAAAGGGGTTTGAAGAAGGAAAGATATATCCCCGGCCGCCAGTGCCGGGGAATGAAAAAGAGAGAGAGGCTCTGGAGGAAATAAAACAATTCCTTCAGGCAGGAGATAAGGCGGCGGTATCTGTGATTGCAGATACCGCTTTGCGTATCAATAACACGTTGGAGGATATTTATGTGGAAATGCGCATGTGTGATGAGTACCCAGGCAGTATCCGGAGAGGCATTTTAATGAATGCAAACCGGCATATAGAGAAGCTGCCCACTGTCACCCAGGAGATACAGCGTCAGGACCATGGGTTGGCGATTGTCTTAAATCTGATCTTAGGATATGCCAGAGCAGGAGAAATCAACAACTGGGAAGGTTATGACGGCGAGTATCTGGACTGCTTGTATGACTGCATGGAGCTTATTGATGATGCGGTGGTGGACGTGGATAAAGTGGAACGCTTCCGCGCTGCCAATCAGCTGATATTAAAAATCTGGGACTATATGAAGGATTTGATTCAGCGGATTCAGGAACAGGAGGCGTCTAATGAGCCGGAGAAGGGTGCTGGGCCTGACCATCAGGAGGGACCTTGCAGTGAAGACAGCTTTAATAATGAGGAAGATACGGGTGGAGAGAATGGTGCCTGCGGTCAGAACAGTTCTGATAATGAAGAAGATATTTTAGAAAGCGTATTCAGCAATGTGGCTGCTCCGGCTCCGGATTTGGAAGAGGAATGTGAGGAAACCGGGGACCTCCCGGAGGGCTGGGACGGCACATGGGAAGATGAGGAGGAACATGCAGGTGAAGAGAAGAAAGATGACCAGGACGATGAGAAGAAAGAGGAACCAGATGTGGAAGGTAGCGGAACGGAACAGGAACCTTCGGAGACTTTGGAAGGAACCACAGAAGAGGATTCTATTCCCCAGGAAGAGAGTGAGGAAGAGAATTTGTTAAGAGTGGTTTTACAGATATTCCGCAATAATTTCAGACCGGAAGTCACGGATCAGGAAGATGACCGGTTTAAGGGAGAAAGCGTCTGCGAAGAGACAAAAGGAGAAACACTCGTTAAGTGGGATAATGACTACGAAGGAAGCGGGTATTTTAATGCTGTGGAGGATATGAACCGGGTACTGTATGATTTAGCTGAGGAGAAGTTTGAAAAGGAGCAGGAAAAGATACTGGTCAACGCCATAAAAAGTCAGGCAGAACACATGGATTTTGGGTATGCCCATGCAGACTGTAACATTGAGATCCATCGGCTTGAAAAGGTTCCGGCTCCATGCATAAAGATGTACGACAGTTTGTCACCGGATATTTTGAAAACTGCGAAACGGCTGAAGGAAGAGATGTGGGAGATTATCTATCCAGAAAGAGATGGAATGGAGAAGAACCTGCCCATGGGGAGAAAGATAGACAGCTCCCGGCTTTACCGTCAGGATAAAAAAATCTTCATGAGCCGCAGGGCAGTTGGGGAGGAACGGCAGGCTGCAATCGCGGTGCTGATTGATGAGTCTTTATCCATGGAATATGAGGACCGGATTACCTTCGGGCGGCTGACTGCTCTGATTCTTTATGATGTCTGTGTGAATTTGGGAATCCCTGTTATTGTCTACGGGCATTCCACCAGCTATGACGATCTTTATACAGAGGAAACTGTAGACTTGTATGCCTATGCTGAATTTGATTCCGTAGATGGGAAGGACCGATACCGGATTATGGATATGTCTTCGAGAGGCAGTAACCGGGATGGAGCGGCAATCCGCTTTGTGGCAGAGCGCTTAAAAACCAGACCGGAAGACCTGAAAATGCTGTTCCTGGTATCTGACGGCCAGCCGGCTGCACTTAACTACAGCGGGGATTTGGCAAAACAGGATTTAAAAGCCTTAAAAGGAGATTTGAAGCGGCAGGGGATACTGCTTTTTGCTGCTGCGATTGGAGATGACCGGGAAGTAATTGAGGATATCTATCAGGACGGATTTATAAATATTTCGGATCTGTCCAGGCTTCCTCTCAGCATTACGAAGAAGATTTTAAGCTATATAAGATAGGGGAGAAAAAATGGCACAGAACGAGCAGCGGGACTGGAAGAACGAAGTATCGAGACAGATTGCGGTCTATAAGACGGATAAAAAACTTCTGGAACTGAATGATAAATTAAAACCTGCATCCAAACTTTTCCCGGCCCATATTCACGCCATGGGAGAGGAAGCAGAGGAGGGCGCCCGCTCTCTGATACAGCTGATTATGCTGGATTACAGCAGGGGGACAGGGGATAGCACCATCAGTGTCAGCGCCCATATCAATCCGGAGGAAGTAAAGTTTATCTATTCTAAAAATTTTTGCGGGGCTTTATATGTGGACTTTTCGCAGGAAAAGATTTTCGGAGTGCCGGACGAGGACGGGATGAGTATTGTAACAAAACTGTCCATTAAGCGGTTTGACACAGACACAAAGGGAGAGAAACGCCGATATCCGTGGATTGCAGAAATTGAAAATGGCAGGGGAATAGCTGTCCGTAATTCCAATGGCGGTACCTACTGCCAGAAGAATTCTTACATCTGTGACGCCCAGGTATCTGTCAATGTGAACGATTTGGATATGTTTCGGCTGTTTGCCAAGGCAGAAGCATGGATTCAGGCTTTTGAACAGGAATATGCGTTCCGCTCCTATTTGCTTAACCTTTTTAATAAGTTGTATTTGCTGATTAAAAAGGAGATATCAGGCCAGACCGAAGTGATTATCCGTCACATTGACCAGGCGGATGAATGGGAAGACGATTCAAAAAGCAGAAAAGCAAGTTAATTCAAAAGAGGAGGAAACGTTATGAGTTCAGAAGCAAAAACAGATGTGGTGTTAATTTTGAAGTATTTAGGTGAAGACGATTTTTCAATGCCTGTGTACTGGGATCAGTATAACCGTTTATGGAAAGATATTAATTTGGGAGATACAGAACAGCCGGAGTTATACTCTGTCACTGGAAATGAAATGGATGGAGAGCCAAATGCACCAATCAAAAAGGCGTTCACCATTCAGCCCGTGGAAGGCTACGTCAGTAAAGAAAAACGGTTTCAGTATCAAATGCTGGACCGGTTAAGGACTGACTGTGAATATTACCTTGGATATGGGAATCGAAATGCCGGTTGCCTGTGGGCAAAGAATGAAAGGATGCAAATTGATGAGATGAAGGCAATCTGGAGAAGCTTTTCCGAGGACGAAAAACCCGAATGGCTTACCTGGGAGAAGATTGAGAAGTATGAACAGGAAATGATAAATTAAATACAGCTATTTTACAAATAAAGCAGTGTACCGGATAAGTAATGGATAAAGGAGGGGATAGCCATACTGGCTCAAGGCAGCAGCAAAGGTTCGGATTCCGGAAGCTGACCATATATATGTGGATCCGAATTATATATATATCTATATATGGGAAAAGAAACGTTGACACATACTGTATATAGTGTTAAACTATACTTGGATTTGATTTTTGCAGTGTTCAGTCATTGTAAATAACCTTTGTTCCGGCAGCAGGCCGGAAGTAAAACATTAGGCTTTGGCCTTACTGATTTGGAAGAGAGACGTCAAAATTGGGAGATATTTTGGCGTCTTTTTTTATTTTTATGAAACCACAGAAAGGTGTCATACCAGCAGTCTGTGGTTGACCTATAAAAGAAAGGAGGGCAGTCATAAATTAAGAGGACCGTAGCAAGCGGTAAAGCAAAATAACAGAAAGAAATCCTTTGACGGATAAAAATAGACCATTGGCAGCTGCCGATGGTTTTTTTGATGGAAAAAACAGCCATCAACGCAGAAGTCCGTCTGGGATACCTGTGCATTTTTTATCCGCAAAGAGGAAAGGAGTTACGGATGAAAGACTTGTTTGAGGGTATCCCGGAGGAAACCATAGAGACCACGCTGGATATGATACAGAGAAATTTAGACCAGATTGGCCTTTACGGCGGACATACAATCAGGAAACATACCGATATTCAGGTGCTGGCACTGAAAACCCGACTGAATGCAGAAGACATTATTTATGCCACATCTTTTTGGGATATGGAAGTGGCGATGGCGGTTGTAAAGAGCCTGATGAAGCGGTTTTACAATCCCTTAATCCGGGAATGGCTCTTAGACACCACCAGGGATGTACTCTCTCTGCATGGTGAATTTTCAAAGCCTGTGGGCTATGGATTCAAAAAAGGGATAGACATGCTGAATGAAGATCTAAAAAAAGCCTGCGTGGTCTTATTAAAGGACGGTGAGGCTGACTGGGGCTTCCGGATTCTGACATGCTACCCCAAATTTTAATGGAGGAAAGACTGTGAAACGAACATCAATCAGCCTGCAGGTCATTATGGCAGGCAAGTATGACTTTGAAGTAGGAAAGAAAGTAAATTTTCGTCTTGATCCGGACACAAAACTATATATGGTGTCCAGCGAGCAGCTGGAATTCGGTCTTGCCAAATCATTGGTCCGTGGTAAGCGGGAGGAGCTTAAATCACTGGGAAGTGATTTCTCTGGAATTGTGGTACAGTCCTCACCGGATACCATGCGTATGATGGTAAAAGTATTTACAGGGGACAATCATGACGGGCTGAAGGAGGGAACCTATGACACAGGACGAGCTTTACTCGGCAGAAAAACTGTTAAAAAAAGAGTCTGGAGGGAACTGGAAGGAGATTGTACAGCTCTTGGGAACCAGAGAACTGGCAAGCTGTGCTGGACGTAATCTGATTTCGTTTATGGCGTTCCCGGAACGGAAACAGGGCAGCACCATGTCTTTAAAGAATCTTTATGAACATGTCGAAAAACACCCAAAAACAAAGAAAACCAATATTACAAGGAACGTATCTGCGCCTGTATTAATGAACACCACTCTCAATTTCAGACCGGTGGAAGTGTTTCCCATCTGGCATGTGCAATGGAATAAGAGGTGACGCTGGTGGGATATGAAGGAGAGGAAATAGAGGGCTATTACTGCCTTTTAATTGCCATTCTGGGAAATTTTGATGCCAGCGAGGCCAGGTTTCTTTATGAATACGGCCCGGATCATCCGGTCTGCCGGAAGATACTGAAAAAGAGACCTCCTCCGGTCAATTTTACCAAAATGAGCAAAGAGGAGATGAACCAGTGTATGTGCCGGCTGTTTGAGGAGGGATACAGCAAACGCAGTATTGCGGATTTGTTTGGCTGTTATCCTTCTACGGTCAACCGGAGAGTTGCCCTTGGAAAGAAGCAGGCGGAGGCAGAAGAAAAGAAAACCGAAGAACGGAGGAATCAGTATGATGCACAAGCTGACAGAACACCAGAGGAACTATGCAGAGGAAAACCATGACATCATCAGTTTCTTTTTAAACAAAAACCGGTTAAATATGGCGGAATATTATGATGTGGTTGCATTGGGATATTTGGAAGCGGTACAGGCCTATGATGAAAATAGCAGGGCCAGACAGTATGATTTTCCGACAATCGCGTCAAGAAAAATGTGTGACTGCTTATTTAAGTATTGGCGTTACAACAGCCGGCTAAAACGCAGGGCCAGCTTGGTGAGCTTAGACGGGACCGTGTATGAAGATTCCGGGCTTACGCTTGCGGAGACCATTGAGGCAAAAAATGTAACTTGCGAGAACTTGGTTTTTCAGAGAATGATGATTGAGGAGGTTATGGTGCATATGACAGAAAAGGAGAAAGAGGTAGTCCAGATGAGGGCGGCCGGATTTACCGGTCGTGAGATTGGAACGGCATGTGGTGTTACGGCATCGGGGGTCTATGGAAGATTATATCGGATGAGGAAACGTTTAAGACGTCTTTTATCGGTGCAGGAGAGTGAAGCGTATGCATATACATAAGTTTTCGGATATGGTGACATTTGATCAGATTGCTATCGGCGGCACGCTTCCGGCCACGGAAGAATACCGGGACTTTTTCAAAAAACTACACCCCAGACAGATACTTACCTCCAGGATTACGGCTCCTATTTATGAAGTGACATACCGTTATGATACCTGTCGGAATAACCGGAGGGAGGGTAAGAAGTATGTGATTTTGCGGTCCGTCCATGATGAGGAAGAGTTTGAAATAGATTTGCTCTTTCGCGACTGGGTAGAGGAAGAAAACCGGAGCAGGCCCTATCGAAAGATTTCTAATGTTCAAATTCTGGAAATCAGGCCGAGGGCATATGCAACTCTTTCTCTTACATCTTAAATACGTTTCGTTTCTTCATTCCCTGTATAAAAATACGGGTTGCTGTTAGGAATCAGGCGATTGCGGGCTGAAGTTCCGGACTGTACTTGGTTAGCAGCGTAAAAAGACACACCGTTAAGAATGGCTTTTCCGTCCATAGCAAAATGTATGTGAAGGACGGGAAGGAATGGAACAGCTATATCTGTTTGAAATAGAGAAAAAAATGAAAGATGCAGTTGAACTGCTAAACATGTGCGAACCAGCCGCGTTGGCCATGAACTCTGCCGGCTATTACTTAGCGTTCAGCGGAGGCAAGGACAGCCTGGTAATTTACCATCTGGCCAAAATGGCCGGCGTCCGGTTCGAGGCACATTACCATTTAACTACAGTAGATCCGCCAGAGCTGGTGTATTTTATCCGGCGTAACTATCCTGATGTGGTTATAGACTATCCGCCGATTACCATGTGGAACCTGATTATCAAAAAGCAGCTCCCCCCCTACCGGAACGCCAGGTATTGCTGCAGCGTGTTAAAAGAGACGGGAGGGGAAGGTCGTTTTGTAATTACCGGGGTAAGATGGCAGGAGAGCCGTAAGCGGGAAAGCCGTGGGGCAGTAGAGGTTTTAGGAAACCGAAAACCGGATTTAATACTTAATAATGATAACGAAGAAAGCCGCAGGATCATTGAAAACTGCCAGCTAAAGGGGAAACGGGTAATCAATCCCATCATCAGCTGGACAGAGAATGAAGTGTGGCTTTTTATTTATTCTCAAAAGATTTCTTACTGTGAGCTTTACGACTGCGGGTTTCGCCGGCTTGGCTGTATTGGCTGCCCATTGGCGTCGGTAAAAAACAGGGAGTGGGAATTTAAGCGGTATCCGAAGTATAGGGAAGCGTATGTCCGCACCTTTGACCGTATGGTAGAGGTCAGGAGAGCCGTTGGAAAAACAGATGGGAATTGGAGTAATGGGGAAGCGGTATTTAACTGGTGGATGTACGGGAATCCCAAACAGGAAAAACAGGTGGAAGGACAGATGGAACTTAACTATGATGAAGAGGTATTTGATGAAGCTGTATAAAGCTGGGACAAAGTAATCTGCTCTCAATTAAGAAAGGAACGATTTTATGGTTATCATTGATGGAAAAATTGCTGTAAGCGTTTGCAGACTGGGAGAAAGTAATGCGTATTCGTATGCCCTTGTGGTAAGACCCGAAACAATCTTTGCGCAGGGACAGGACTGTTACTATTACGATACACATGGTCATGCAGTGCTGTTTGATGAGCCGGAGACTGGATATGGCTATGCACGGAAGGAGTCCCTGGTTTTATTGCCGTATGCGATGTTGGGGGCATTGTATGAAGCAGTGGAGGGAACCGGCTGGGTTGAGGCAGATGATTCCCCATTTACGGAGGTTTATAGTGAGACGGAGGCAAGGATTGCCTGAGAGGAGCAGATAAATGATTGGTAAAGCGTGTTGCAATACCTGTGTGTCATTGAACCAGAAACAGAAGGAAACGAAAAGGGGAGAGAATCAATATTACTATGGTTGCCGTGTACATGGTCTGATCCGTAAAGCCATTGCTTCTGATTCCAGTCTGGGACATCAGTCCTGTGATGAATGGGAAGCAGCGGATGAACAGAAAATGGAAAACAGGGTAATGGCGGAAACGCTGGGGGAGGAACTGCAAGCGCTTCATACTATGTGGAAGCAGGTATATACATGCGGGGGAACAGATTTTAATTTTCCGGATGGTGTTGAACTGAATCTTCTCAGAAGCCGTATGATGTCCCAAAAACGCCGGATTAGAAGCTGTCTGTTGGAAGCAGATTATCCCGCCAGTTATGAGTTGGAGATACCGGACAAGGTTGGCAGCCAATACATGGCGCGGAGAGAGGAGATTAAGGCGGCGGCAAAAAGGGCGCTGCAAATCTACAGGGAGAATAAAGACTATCAGTGGCTTGTTGAAAAAAAAACGGAATTAAGTGAGAAAGAGCGGAAGATGTCTGGCATTAACTATGCGCTTGGCTATGTAGAACAGTTAAAAACAGCCATAGAACAGGAGGATTGTGTTCTGATGAGGTCCCATGAGGTTCCGGAGCATTGTATTGAGATGTTGAGGACCTGCCGTGATAAAGTGATCCGGATTATAAATGAAAGGAAGATGGTAATCATACAGCCGGATAAGAAAAAAGAGGGCAACACCGGGGAACGGCTGCAGATACCGGGGCAAATGGATATTTTCAGTTTCCTTGCCTCTTGATTGGAACTTTACGGAGGGAATAATGGAAAGTCAAATGGAGAAAGAGAACAGCCAGGCAGAAGGATGGACAACAGGAGTGATGTTTCAGACAACAGGGGGGAATGGGGAAGGAGAGTGGATAGAAACGAACGATGACTGCGCACAGTTTTGCAGATGCCTTGGACCGGACGAATATGAATTTGTGCAAATTAACCACTATCTATCGGATTCTGTATTTTATACCATATCCCATGGAACGGTTTGCCTTCAGGATTTTTTTATGGAGCAGATTGATTCAATACTGAAAAGCTATGGGTACCGGTACCCGGAATATGGCAGCCCTGGTATGAACGCTGAAGCAGCTCCCGGCAGCCAGCAGATAGCAGAAATGGTGTTTGAGACATACTTTAAAGAGTATGAGGAGGAGAGACAATACGAGGATTATATGGAGGCTGTGATTCGTGTGGGAGATGTGATTAATAGGCGGAATTACAAGCAGGTAAAGAAAAAGAGCGCTGAAGAATCCGACTATGGTTTGAATGATCATGAATATGGCCGGGGGCGTTTGTATGAGGAAGGATAATTTTTATGAATCAGAGTGAACCCATGGATATAGAAAAATTCGTAAGTTGGAAACAGTGTGTGGAAATTTTTGAACAGTATCATTTTTCGCTTTCAGGTATGGATTATAACAGGGGGTGTTATAGATTTACTGTTAAAGCAACGGTCGAACGAAAAGACGTACTGAACCATGATGAATTGGCAGAGTTGTGTACCAGATTAGGCGCTGTTTGTATTGAGGTGCGTTTAGAGGGAGAAAAAGATTACTGCTGGACCGTATTTTACACTACAGCAACCTGATAAAGATTGTTCTATAAAAGGCTGCGGCTTATGGATTGGGAGCGTAATTACTTAGAAAATTATTGGATTTAAGGCAGAAGAAAAGAGCAGTTCTAAATAAAACCTGGAACTGCTCTGAATGTGACATATCGCCCGCTTTGTCCAAATCGTCAGTCATCGGATTTCAGAAATTCCACAACCATTTCATTAAGAATATCCAGTTGCCGTTGTGACATAGTAATTGGTTGGTACTTTTTCTTATTGCGAAACTCAATTAGAAGAGTTGTTATGATATTGGTTTGTGCAGGAGTAAGATCCGTAATGGAAATAAAGTCTCCTTTTTCCTTGCCTGCCAGATAATCAAGGCTGACATTAAAAAGGATTGATATGTCAATCAACGTTTCAAGAGAAGGCATTTTTTGATTGCTTTCATAGCGGCTTATGGCAGATTTACTCTTGTTTAGCTTTTTTGCAAGCTGCGCCTGCGTATATCCGCGTTCTGTCCGCAGACGCTTAATTAATTCTCCTAAGTCGTACATGTACCACCTCCATTGCCTTATAAGTCTCGTTATTAAGTATAGGTGTTAATGGTTGACTTTTAGACAGTATTAAAATAAAATAAGTTTACCAATAGGAAACTATTGATAATTACCCCCTACATTTGCCGTAAAGTATGGTATAATCTTCAGATATTACGAAAGAAAATTTTTGAACCTGGAGAAGCATATGAAAATTGCCATATTGGATGATTGCTCTGCAGACATCGGATTTCTGGAAACACTTATTTTGGAGAGCAATATAGATAACACGATTATTTTTGACGATAATAGCCAGGCAAAAGCAGAATTTTATGAATTTGCCGACGGCGAAACGTTGCTTGCGGAATTTGATGCGTTTGATATTATTTTTTTTGATATAAATCTGGGAACAGGCATGGACGGATTACAGACTGCGGAAAGAATCCGGGAACGGGATACAGAGGTTATGCTTGTTTTTTATTCTGCCAGTGACCTTCCAGGCAGTAAGATTGCCAGATACCAACCTGATGGTTATCTGGTAAAACATTCAGCCGTGAAAGAACTAAAATCAGCCGTGAGTCGGATTATGAATCAGGCCATGAAAAAAAAGGCGGATCCTAAAGTGACTGTTTCCTATGATGCAAGGCTTTACGTGTTACAGGCATCGGAAATCTTATTTATATCGATTTTTGAAAAAGGGAGCGGGATCTGGCTGACGAAAGAAGGGGCATCTAAAATACTAAGGATTCAAAAGAATCTTATCATGCAGAGTGAACCTGATATAAAAAGCAATATCAAATTAGAAGAATATTACAGGCAGCTTAAGGATGATGGATTTATATACGGGAAAAAGAGCTACATTATTAACGCTCGGTATGTAATCGCTGCCAGACCGGATTCTGTACTTTTGAGCGGCGGTCTGGAGCTTTCCGTGGCGCGGTCCAGAAAAAAAGAATTTGACAGTGCGTTAGGTGAATACTGGGGTGTGAAATATTATCGAGGAGGAAGAAAAACTGGTGATGACAGAACAAGTGGTATATGAAATAATGATGTACTGCAATTGTATATTTGCAGTGTTCCTGCTTTTTGATTTGTTTAGGGCACTGTTTCCATTATATGAGAACCGAAGGTATGTTCGGCTGCTGGAAATGATGGGATGTATAACAGCTATTTTCTTAATCAATTTGGCAAAAAATCCACTTGTTAATTTAATCTGTGTCCCATCTCTCTATTTTTTGTATGTCTGGCTGGTTTTTCGCGCCCGATGGAAATTGAGTATTGTATATGTGGTGCTATTTTATGTGATTATCGCCATAAGCGAATTTGCATTTCTTCACATCTATAAGTTGTTGGGTGTCAATATGACCAGACTGGGACTGCCAAGGTTCCTTTTATTAATCATACAGGATACATTTCAGTTTACTATTATACAGGGGGTGAAAAAGCAGTTACAGATTCCCTATGGGGAGGAGGGGTACCACTATACGAAATATTTTCTGATTCTTCCCGTGGCTTCTTTCGTATTGCTGAACAGCTTGCTTGTACCGTCCATGAATCCATATGGTTATCTCTTAATTGTGGCTGGGAGTATATTGCTTATTCTAAGCAATATTGTGATTTTTATAACCATGGAGAGACTTCTGAGCGCGCAGCGCACCATGAAGGACCGCGAGATGATGGTGATGAAAACAAAATTGGAGGAGAACCATTATCGGAGAACGAAGGAAATTGAACAGATTTATGAAGAGTATATATGTGGAACGATTCATATTCTTGAGGCCGTTGCTTCAGAAGAAAGGGAGAATATAGAACGGTTTGCATATGAGGCTGTCAGGCTATTGGAAAAAAAGCCATTGGTTCAGCCGGAACCTTTAAATGACGCAGTCCTAAGTGAAATCATTGCCAATCGGAGGATGATGGCGAGAAAAATGGGGGTAAAATATCAGTTGGATATCCAGACGGATGTGGAGATTGAATTCATCTGTGAAGAAGACAAAATCCGGATGTTCGGAAATCTGTTGGATAATGCGCTGGAAGCGGCTGCCTCATGCGAGAATGGATATGTGTCTGCCAGTCTGTATAGGGGGAATGAATCCATTGTGATTTTCCGCGTAGAAAATAGCTTTAAACAAGACAGGAAAAAAAGCAATATATTTTTAACCCAAAAACAGGATGAAACAGGAAAAGGAATTTGGATTGATAAGGTTGAGGAATTGTCTCGCAAATATAACGGGTTGTTAAAAATTACTAAAAATGAACAGTGCTCTTTGGCAATATTGATTCTATCATGCATAAAGGATATAAAAAATCATAACTAAAATTTTGGTTCTCTCTTGATTTTTTATAGTTAATCATGTATGTTAAAAAAAAAGAATGGAGGATTTTTAGATGAGAAAAACAATACGTAATGCTATGATGAAGTTGAAAAAGCAAAACTGGACCATGCTTGCGCTGAATGCAATCGCCCTGATGATTGTAATACAGAATGTGAACGTGGCCTGCGCATGGGTAGATCACCAGCCGGAGATTCCAGAAGAAGCAAAACGGTTCAGAGCGTTTTAGAACAGGGTACATAGGTCAATGATTGAAAAGCTGGCTCAAACTCTTGTGGCATGGCAGATGGAAAGGAACTACCTCAAAGAGAAGGACCGCGGCCTGTATACCTACGCTTACGAGCTGTTGTTGGGGCAGACGGTCAATTTTCTGATTGCTTGTATTCTGGCGGTCGTGTTCCATGCTTATCTGACCGTGTTAATATTCCTGGTAGCGTATATTCCCCTACGCTCCTATGCCGGAGGCCATCATGCGGAAACAAGCGGCATTTGCACCGTTGTGTCCGCCGCAATCCTATGTGTTGTCTGCGCTGTGGCAAAGCTGATTCCGTTGCAGTCGTTTATATGGGTGAGCCTTGCGGCTTTGGCTATAAGCGGCTTTATGATTTTTTCCTTTGCGCCGGTGGATAGCCACAGCAGACCGCTGGATGAGCAGGAAAGAAAGCGTTACAGGAAACGCAGCAGGGTGCTATGGGTGGTCGAGACGCTGATATGGGTGGGCTGTTACTGTGTACAGTTCTGGACTGCCGGCATGGCAGTTTCGCTGGCTCATCTGGTGGTGTCTGGGATGCTATATGCCGGAATGATTAAAAACAGAAGACTGCAAAAGCAGGTGTAAAAAAGAAACAGGCGTTGTATATGATATTACATATGCAGCGTCTGTTTTTTGTGTATAAAAAGCCTTTATTGGGGAGATATATGGTTCTTTATAAAGTTGGGGAAATTAAATAACAGTAGGAGTTAAACTATGCTTTTGAGAGGTGTCAAAGGCCATGGGAATACAAAATCACGGAATTAAGTGTCATTTTTTGGAAACCATATTGCATAATGTCGATATTTGTGATAATTTGACGGCAACAACATACAAAAAAATAAGTAGTGTAATCCATATAAAGAAGGAAAGTGAACGTACAAGAGAGGATGGTGTGAATGAACAGGTTTGGAAAGCTCTTTTTTGTGGCGGCGGTCGTGCTTGTCCTGCTGTCCGGTTTGGGTCCGGCTGCTTACGCAGAGGAAACAGCTCAGGCAGACCAGGCCCCAAAAGGCGAGGTGGTATTCCTGTTAGATACCAGCGGTTCCATGAAGAAACAGGACAAGGACCGTCAGGCGATTGATGCCATCCGTCAGACAGCCTACTCCCTTCCCTCCACCTACTGCACAGGACTGGTGGCTTATAACACTGAGATACAGGCAGTATCAGCGCTGGGAACTGGCATGGATCAAATTGAAACCGTCCTTGACTCTATCCGATATTCCGGCTATACCAATGCCGGAGAAGGGTTGAGCCAGGCGGTAGGGCTGTTTACAGAGGCACCGGACGTACAGAGGTATATCATCATGCTGTCCGACGGGGAGATTGATATGCCCGACAGTGCTGCAAGGGAGGTTTCCCGTGCATTGTATACCCAGGCGGTGGAGCTGGCGAAGGAAAAGGGCATAAAAATCTGTATCATAGCAGTGGGAAATGAGCTGAATAATCCCAGGCTGCACATCTTCGACGGAGCGGAACAGACGGACGGGGCCATTTACTGGGAAGGGCAGTCGGGCACATTGTCGCAGATTATGAACAGGATTGTGTCCGACCGGCTGGCATTTCCCAGGAGTCCCATTGGGGTAACTGATGCCAATGGAGGGGCTGTTGCCGTGGAGGTTCTGACTGGAACTGACCGTATGAAGATTCTGATAACCAGTGATAATGGGCTGGGTACCGTAACGGCAGATTATCAGGCAAAGAAGGGACAGGTAATCACAGGCAAATGCTTTGCGGTATTGGACATGGAGCGGCCGGCGCAAGGAAGTGCTGAAATCTTTTTTCAGGCACCGGATTCATCCGGTGTACAGGCATACTTCCTCACAGAGTTTGTTGTAGAGCCTCGGCTCACGGTAACGTACCGAATTGAGGAGATTTCAAGAACCACAAAGGGGATTAAGAAGAACGTGCCGCCCCAATATGAGCATTATGCCGATGTCAGCATTGAACTGGCAGATACTGGGGGGAACCATGAAAATATATGGCAGGCCAGTTCCTTAAACGGTCATGAGATTACATACACACTCAATGGAAAAACCTTCAGTGGGACGATTCAGGACGGCAGGGTTCAGACAACGGTGCCAGCCGATGGGATTGATGCGGCGGAGGTATCCATTGACACCGAAAGCTTGGAAGGGATTTACCACATAAAACAACCAGTCACGGCTGAAATCATGAAATACCCGGATCCGGCATTCGTGCCCATTCCGGATTACCGTCCCCTGTGGGGAATTCTGGGAACGCTTGCCATAGCCCTGTTACTGATTCTGGGACTGTGGATCAGGAAAAAGAATACGACACTCATTTATGTCGCACAGTCAGCGGCGGCGAAAGAACCAGCCAGAAAGATGGAGACAAAAGCCTGCTCCTACACCGGAAAATTCAATCTGTACGTGGTCAGGACGGCGGACGGCAGGGATGTGCCGCCCCAGACCTACCGGCTGTTTGGCCATAACAGCAAACGGATGACGCTGGAACAGATACTCTCTTCCTGTAAAATCAAACTCGGAAAGATAGGAGCAGAGGACATCATCTTTTATCCAGGACCGGACCATTCCGTTATCGTCATGGATCAGTCGGAACGCTGCACGGCGCTGCGGGGAATGGAAATCCTGAAAAAGGGAATGGGGTACCCCATATTTTACGGGGATAAGGTCACCATTACCTTTGAGGATGAGGCCACGGAGATGGAAATCCATTACAAAAATCTAAAACCCAGCGAAAGGGAGGGATAGATATGCAGGGAACCGTGATAACGGGCAGGGGGAAAAACCCGTCGGGAAGAGGAAAACCCGATTTTTTTAAATGGCAATTATATTCCCGAATCCGTGATGGATGACGAGGACGCGCACACCGCCGTCTGAGTCCGCCGGCGTGTGCTTATCCTTTGCATAGTGACAAAAAGGAGGAACAAGCAACATGGGAAACGTGATTAAACAGACCAACCGGACCATGCTCATGGAGCAGATCAACCCGGAGAAACCGGACTTCCTTACCGTAGTGGGGGATGTCAGGGGCCTGGAGAGCCTGTCGGATGACAAAATCAAGGAAATTAACGATCATCTGATGGTGCGCAGCTTTGATGAGGTGATTGAGAAGTTCAGCCCAACAGTGTATTGTTATTTCAATGCCAATAACCAGAAGGTAGTCTACCAACTGGACAAACCGGAAGGCGTGCCGGAGGAAATGCTGACGGAGATTCCCTTAAACCGGCAGAACGAGTTCATGGGAATGCTGATGTCCATGGTGGACACCAAGCGGTCCGAGGGAACCATCAATGTGGACTTCAAGTTCGAGAGGCTGACGGACATGATTTCTCCCAGGAAGGTGATGGACGCCATCAGGCAGAACAGGAAGGAACTCCAGTATACATATGGCGAGTATGCCAAGCTGGATGAGGGAGATCCAAAAAAGCTTGATATTGCAGATAAGCTGAATGTGATGTTTGAGGAGGCCAGTGCCAACTACAATAATGTGATGGCCATGCTGCCGTTGGCTATAGAGGACACAAAGACGCGGCTTCTTTTAGGGGATGGAGGAGATAAAAGGGATAACACGCCCCTTGCCCTGGGTGTCCTGAGCATGGGGGAAGGCGGGGAACTTCGGATTCTGGAAGCTCCCAAGGTGGAGACCACCGCACTGGCAACCGTGGATGATAATGTTAATACAGGGTTGATTGAAGCCCTGAAAGGTGACTATGAGGCCATCAGCGGTGAGAGCAATGAGTATGTTGAGGCCCTTGTGGCCAGGACCTTCTGTCCCCTGGCTTCCACCATGGAAAGCCGGATTGACAAGGAGATGGAGGTTGCCAACTATAATTCCTACCTGGAATTCTACAAGGAGTCCA